>Ga0209208_10007335_pt1 | contig 14962 bp, 9 predicted proteins | sample S1TSphfallax_3_FD_187694 | JGI IMG/M metagenome (GOLD analysis project Ga0209208, IMG submission 187694) | Host-associated microbial communities from peat moss isolated from Minnesota, USA - S1T2_Fd - Sphagnum fallax MG (SPAdes) (version 2) | ecosystem: Host-associated > Plants > Peat moss >...
AATGCGAAGGAGGCGGGGGGTCGACGGGGTAAAGAACCGGAGTGGGCAATGGGAAGGACCGGGCGGGGGGGGGAGCTCAACGGGTGCATTATGCACCGGGTACCCACTAGTATATATATAACCTAATATGCACTATTATGAAAAAATAGGTTTAATGTTCTTGATCTTTCATCAACCTACGTACCATGTATATGTTAAACATAACATTTGTTTTTTTAATGCTTATCATCACTCAATGTTCATCATGGCATCAACATCTAGGTGAAAAATGGTGCGATGGACCAATTTCAGTGAATGCAAAAGTCCATATATGAATAACAAATTTTGCAATCCCTTTATTTGTTTTTTCACGATTCCAAGTGTTAGCATTATATTGAAATTTGACATAACTTCTTTTAAATTGATTCAATCAACTTGATTTATGGCTTATATTTTTACTATGCAAGTCTACTAAAATGGTTAATATCAATGTGAGTTTTTTTTTCATTTTATTATTATTATTTTTCAATTATAATTTTTTAAACAAAGAAAATTTTCAATGTTCATTGTGCCTTAGATTTTATTGGATGAAATCATTAGTTTCACACCATTCTTCATAGTTGATAATACAAAAAGAATTTTTCTAATTATTATTTTTGATTATTCATTTTTTAATCCGTTATGGAAATCTTTCCAAGATATTTAATTTCAAATTGCAAAGGTGATTTTTGTAAAAAAATCTCAAAAATGATTTTTTGAATGTCATATACAATATGTTTCATTGACTCATATGATTAAATTTTTTAAAAATAATATTTTTTCATTGAAAACAAAGTCCATAGGATAAATGTTTTTCCTCAAAGTAAATGTCTTGGATTGCCCCCCTAGAGTTATATAATGTTTTGGAGTAGTCCAACACATTTACATTGGGGAACATAGCCATAAAGGACATTTCAACACATTTGTCCTAAAAGAAATAATTGTGTTCCCCATGGAAATGCTGACAATGTACTTATTTCCATGAAGAAAGACAACCACGTCAAGTGAAAGCCATCCAAAATGGAAAATTTCACAATAAAAGGATTTGAACTCAAGAATTTTCACTTGAGATGGACCTAGAAGGTGCCTACTTTCCTACCTATCTGCCTATACATGAGACCTATTTCCTACAGACTTGGTCACCAAGGTGAAACCCAAATATTACCTCAGTTGAGGTTCATCCACAACTGAGTAATAACGGACATCCAGTGGATGATGCGCTCATGGGTGCTGGTCGACTAAACCCTAAACCCTAAACCCTATCTATCAGAATAGGTTTCAGTTTGAAATATGCTTTGAATGGAATGGAAAGATGTTTTTTTTTTGGGTATTGCTTTTTTCTTTTTGTTTTCCCCCATGCCAATGTCATGGGTGATAGAAGTGAACAACAAATTTTTATTGCATGCATTTATATTCCGTTTGTCTCCAATTGAATTTGAATTCAAATCATTTGAATCTAAACTCAATTGAATTTGAATTCAATTCACTGAAATTTAGTTGGATCCCAATTGTTGAATTGAATTCTACTGAATGGAATTGAACATAATTTCCACAAAATTAACTCATTTCTGTCATCATTTCATTGTCATTAGTGCGCAACAGGACGGAGCCCACGTTCCTTATTGTATACCTATTCCCGAACATAACCTAACCCTAATTCCAGAAACCCTAAAGCAGGCGCGCGCGAGAGTCCTCTCTTCCCTTTTAAATTCTCAAGCCTCTTTCTCTTTCGATTGCACTGCAGTTACCAATCGTGGAAGCGATGGCACCACTGAAGCTTGTTTTTGCCCAACAGGCAAGCAAGAAAGTACCCAGAAATGGAATTTCTGAAAGTGGCTGTAGGTAGCAATGGCGACGGATTTCTTCTCTGATGAAGAAGCCTTGGTGCTGAACAACGACCAACGGCAAGAAGGATAAGGAAGTTTTCGTCTGGCTAGTCTGAAATGATTGTGCTGCTGTGAGCTTGTTGTGTAGAAGTCCTCGTTTGGAAGTCTTGATGGAGGGGTGGTTTAACTGTTTCAATGCCGCTGGGTTGGAAGACTTTCTTTCTATGGATACCTTGACAGATGCTCTGGATTTCCTCAAGAGCGTTGTCTTCAACCTATGAAATGATGTCAGTCTGTGTTTACTAGATTGGTTTTGGGTCCTTATGAATCGGAGTGAGAAGCGCACGGTCCGTTAGATATTCCCTGCATATCGAGGCGCATCGAAAACAGTGAGTGAATTGATGCTCTGAAGTTGGGTTTGGGGTTTTTCTTGAATTCAACTGTATTTCTCATTGCATTTATGGTGGTTTCTTGATTCTCATGAAAGTTAATCACACTGCATTTTCCGTACTACTAGGCGTGGGATGAAGAAAGAGTTGTGCAGAACTACCTGCCTCCTTTCTAACTCGTGGGTTCTAGGAGTAAAAGTGGTATTCGCAAAGCATTGAGGCCCTGGATTATGGAGTTCTCTCCTGAGAATGGGTTTTGTTTTACTGAGAAAGTGTCTCATATTGTCGCCATCTATATCAAAGTCCCAAATACCCCAATCTCACATATGTGTCTATTGTGATGTAGAAGGCTGATTATACTTTTTGCTTTCTTGCGTGCTGGCTCTGCTTTACCTGTACTGTCTGGAGGATGAGAAGAGGCTTCAAGTGATGATATCAAATGACCAGAATAGGGGCCCTTTGTATTTAAGGGTCCTGCTGTATGATGGGAATTCTTTGTCATAGTTACACTGATGATTCCTCTTGACATGGTTTCAAATTTTCTAGTTTTAAGTCTTGTTATATGCATCTGTGCTCTTCTACATTATTTGATCTGCAAAGATGCATACTTTACAAGGATACCCATGCTTGTCTGCATATGAGATTTGGGGTATTTCATGTTGGTTCTGTATGTGTGGGATTCGAATCTTACTTAATCCAGTCTTTGTTGTGGTAGTTCCTACATTGCAAAAACAACATTTTGGTGCATACGGATCTTGTGGGCTGGTTTGAAAGTCAATTTGTGTCACTAAGGTGAATCCACATGATCAAAGTCCCTTGGTTTACAAGGACCATTGATACATGGTGGGCTTCATGTCGTAGTTACACTGATGGTTCTTTCCACCTCTGTTGCCAAGAGAGGTAGAGGTTGTGAGTTTTTGCATTATTTCAGATTTAAACAAGACTCACAATAACCAGAGCTGGAATCTGATTGATTATTTTTGGTTCACTGTTATGTAGCAAAATATTTTATCTGTTTTTGAAGCCAAAGTGGGAACATGAGTGAACCTTTGGTTGAGAAAGTGTGATAGATGAGTCAATGTGGTGCACTTGCAATCTGGCATGTTTGACCTGTTTTGTGGTGTCTGTACAGTTGATACATGGTCAAGAGGTATGCCTCATGTTGGCAATGGCCAGAAATTGAGCACATTTTGGGATCATGTGACTGCTCACTGTGCAACAAACAAGCCTATGGGTGGAAACCCAGCTTGCAGACCAAATGGTTCTAGATCAAACAAAATGTTTAGAAGTTTGTTGCATGTGTCTGGTAGTGTTGAATGAGTCAGGAACATTGCAAGGGAAAATATAACAGAGACTAATTGATTTGTATAGAATAAGCAAGGAAAGAACTAAGCCTTCATCTCCCTTCTTTTTCTCTCATATTGAGAGAGGTTGCCCAGTGGTCAGATAACTGAGAAGTAAAGATCACTGTAATGAGTCACAACAAATTAGATAGAACAATGGTGAGCTTTTTCTCTCCTTTTCTTGCTTTTGTTGACAATCTTCAAATAATCATGGGAGGTTTCTTTCATCTCTTTGAATCTATTCAACTACATAGACATCATCTTCCTCTCTGATTCCAATTCCTCTATTGGAAATTTGTGTTTCCTGATCTATTCAACTGTCCTCCAAGTGTCAGACTCTTTCTCTCTCTCTAATGTTCATTTCTTGAAATTAGATAGTACATACATATAGACCTGGCAACTTTGTTATTGGTGATCAGCAATAAGACAATTCAAATTGGAAGAGTTTGAGAGAATAACAATTCACTGATTCAAAACATCAAGTTGAAAAAATCATGCAGGGTAAGTGTGTTATTGTATATAACAAGTTGTCTTCAAAATGGTGCAAGTGCCCATGGTGGAGAATTCTCTACTAGGTTTCAATAGTTCCATCTTTGCAAGTGCAACATCATTTGCTCTTTTTCATGTTGGGGATCATGCATCAGCTAGTGATGGTGAAAGATTACAATGTGTTTAGATGCTTGGTTCCTATGGCAAATCTTAAACATTACAATTCTTGGTAGACAAGAAGTGAGAACACATGAAAAGGAAATGTTTATGAAAATATTTTGAGTTTAGTGAACTTTTCATAATAAAAATAGAACTTTAATCTATTGTTTCTTTTTACTCTTCACATTTGAGTTCAAGGTGGTGTTGATTACATTGTTCAAACATTTTGATGATTATGTTTGAACAATGCAATAGAGGTGCAATGCTTAATTTGTATCTAGCCCTTGTGGAAGTTGGAAAATTTGGAAAAACATATTTGAGAAGGATTGTGAGGTTAAGATGCCAAATCTTGACCTATGTTCTTACGATAATTTTGGTAAAAGGTTCTTGGCAAGGTTTTGTTCAATGTCTAGTGACATATAATATACTAGCCAGCTTTTTGGTTGTTGTCAAGCAGATTATCCTTTTGCTTGTTCTTTTTTTGCAACATCTGGGAACAAAAAGTTTTCAACAAAATTGTTTTGAACTTCACGTTATAGTTGGAACAAAGGTTGATTGATAAATTACACAATTAAAAGCAGACAAGAAAATCCTTGGATGTGCACATCTTCCAATTTGCAAGGATGCATGACACTATGAAAACTTGAATTGTGAAAAAAATATACACGACCTAAGCTAACATTTTTGTGTAATCTATAACAAGAACATGTTATTTCCCCTTATTCATTTAGTTGCTTGGATAGACCTACCATGTTAGAAACACTTTAATACACTAAAGCAAAACCTTCCAATACACAAGGACAATGCAACCAATCTTGCACATTGAGATAAAACCAAAGACAAAGTTCCTCCTATTAAATTAAACAATAATGAAACTATTGGAAAAAGAATGCACATACAAAAGAGGCATATGTAATGATTTCTTCGTCAAATACATCATTAATAGATGTGAGATCCATCATGCACATGATATTGGCACAAGTAACCAACAAAGGATTTATGGCTCCTCTATCCAATCAAAAATTCTTCATGTGATTTTTGGATCTTTGCACATTCCACCTTGGTTCAATCATAAATCCTTAATCCTAACAAAAAAGGGAATTAAGTCTTCTACAATATTAGTTGATTGCAAAAAATGCTTTTGAACTACAACATGTGGAAAATACAACATTTGCCATGTCTAATGAGCCCTTTATGAAATTGCCACATTCTTTGATTTAATGTATATAATTCGAACCCAAGCACAAACCTTTGATTCAATTCTACAACCATGTAGAAGTACCATCAGTCTCAGTGAATTCAAATTAGAGTGTTATATTGGAGATGTTATCTATTCCTTTAAACTTGTTCAATTCACCTACATGAGATGTTTATAATCATAATTCTATAGTCAATTTTCAACAACAATATTTTCAAAACACAAGACCAAAAAAATACTAAAAGTTCATATAATATATGCATAATACTTGGAATATGATAATACAATTGTCTTGGAGTTATAAAATAAATATAATATTCCAACTTAGAGGCACAAACATTCTTGAAATGAGCAATGCAACAACAAAAAATGATTCAAAAAAATTTCATATTGTCCATGGCCTTTTGTGCCAATAGATGTTTTATCAAATCACCCCTTAAGGCTAGATGTGCATCCACATACTCCAAGTCCATGGTAATTTGCCAATATTGTTAAAATGAAGTTCCATGTCTAAATTGCTTCTTAATGTTTTGAGGTTCAAATAATGCTTTTAGATTGTGCTTTCTTTGATCCTCAATGATCATATTATGTAATATCACAAACGCAATCATAATATTTACAATGGTATTCACTTCCCACCACTTACATGGATTTTGCACAATTGCAAACTTTGATTGTAAAACACAAATGCAATGTTTTACATCTTTGTGAACTTATTCAAGTGCATTATTGAAAAATATGCCATCTTTTCATTAGTAGCTTCATGAATTGTTTCAACAAATTAAACAACTCCACCTGCAATAAATACCATTAACCAACACATAATAACATGCATAATGCCTACCATTTACAAAAAAACTCACATCTATTGCATTACCCCTAAAAAAATCAACAAGTGGAAAGCTATCAAGGACATTAATATCATTGTTACTTGCAAGCAATTTAAAGAATGCATGCCAAATCCATATAATGATTGATTAACAATAGTTCAAAAATGATGTTAAATTCATTGTCCTTCTCTTGGAGTTGGTCCTATCATGTTATGAGACAATTTTTCCAAACCCATTGGATATTGTCAATGCTCCCAACATGACAAGAAACCTTTTATTTGCATTGGCTTTCATTTTTTTGTCAATGTTTTTATGAATAATTTGTTTCAAGTATGTAGATAGGAATTTTTTTTTAATGGTGACCATGAATTGCTTCATGGCCCCCATTGTAGTGATTTTGCCAAGCCTATAATACTCATCAATAACATTTGTAGCAATATTGTATGCCAACATCCTCAAAATAATTGTGCATTTTTGAATGTTTGACATACCAAGAACCCTTATAACATCATTTCTTTGAACAAAATATGCTTCATGAGCAAAACCATCCATGATACTAAAAAAAATTCTTATAACAAAATTAGAACATTTTTTCATCATTAACAAATGTGGCATTCAAATAATTTCTTTAGATCTTATCATGCATTACATTCCAATATTACCAACAAAATTTTCAAATGGTTAAATGAAGATCCTTAAATCAAGGCCACATGTGTTCAAATTGAATTTTTAAATGAGTTGTATTTGAAAGGCATTTGGGAGAGAAAGGGGGAAAAGGCCAACCTTTTAAGAATTTGGGTACCTATAGTTAAATTGTTTACCAAGTCACCTTAAACCAATAGGGCATCACATAATGGTTTTTCCTTGGTTATATGTTCAAGCAAAATCATCATTGAAAATGAATTTGTGTGATAAGGTTAAGTAGTTTGAATGCAAAATGAATAGGTTTATGACTTGTCCAAAAGGCTTTTATTGTTCTTGGTATGCATTATTCATATGGAGTTTTTGACCAAATTTATGAATAAGTTGTGACCATATAATGTTGTATTTTGTTGAATTTCGTTTCATTTTATTGACATTCATAAATTGGAATAAATGAATTGCTTCTAAAATGTGTATTTTTTAAGACATCCACATCAAAACTATTTAAAATAATTGTTTTAAAAAATGTCATTAAGGATAAAAATGGAGGTGTACAAATTACAATGAAATGAATTGGTTGATAAATGTTGGTAGTAAAAGATTTTTTTTCATATTTTAGTTTTGAAGTTGTGTGTGTTTTGTTCGAATGCTTTGATTTGCAATGCACATTATATAAGCCTACCAATTTTGCATTCAGTAACCAACTTTTTCATATTTTATATTTGTCACTTAGAGCTTGTGAAGAACATAAAGGTTCAAGTGGAGACTCTTGTCCATTTTTCACACTTTCAATATGGCATCACAACTTCCACCATGTTACAAGTTCAAGTTTTTTCATTATGGTAAGAACCTTATGCCATTGGGCCTCTTTTTAATCCTAATCTAGACGTTACCTCTTCATTTCATTTTACAACTTTCCAATCAACTTGTACCTTTGACCTTCCAAATCTTGAGGGTGATTATGATTTTGTGTGTTTGAGTGAACTTCCACCCCTTGAACCAAATTTGCTCACCCCAGTTGATGTACATGATGTGATGTTGAAGAAAAGGAATTATGATAAGAGTAGGAAGTTTCAAGAAACTTGGGTTGCTAAGCTACCATGGGTTGAGTTGGTTGTTGGGGAAGAGAGTTGATTGCACATTGCAAGGTGCAAGATATGTATGTAGGCATAAGGAAAGGGAAAACTATTTGCTTTGCAAGCATGCAAGGCACAAGAAAGTGGAGATGGATGTACCACTTGATGTGAAGAAAAAGGATTAATATAACACAAACATTTGTAATCATGTAGAGAACCATGTTGAGCTTGCTAATCATAATCATCAAATTGTTTTTATGTAATTAGCAAATTGGATATCAAGAGAAAAGGCCCGGAAGGTAGTGTATTTTACAATTGAATTACATTTGTTGTACCATGGTTATCAAATGTTGGAATATGATCCTTAAAGGCCTTTTATGATTTTTTTGCAGTTCCAAAAAATAAGGAAAAAATTAGATAAATAGTTTAGGGTAAATAATGGCATGATTCATGCACCATGACATCATGAAGGCAATTGAAGTGGTAATGGGGGTTGCACAATTTGTTATTATCAATTGAAAAAGTCTCTACCCTTGACAATTAATCTTGGTTATTTATCCATTGTTATGTTGTGGAGAACCAAGTAAAGATCCTTATTTTGATTTTCATAGATCAAATGTTGGAAGGATTTGGGCTTGACAATCTTACAAATGTGACTATGGAGGATTTAATGATAGGAGGGGGCATGCCAAGAAAGTAGATTACTAGTAAATTCATTAGCTTTGGGGTTTATGGTGTAATGTATTTCAAGGCATCAAGTTGGGTGTTACAAAAGAGATTTGAGATGACTATGTTTCACATTTTATAGGGATCCATTGTATGACCCATTTCGTGAATCTAGTAATGTCAACCTTATTTGCATTTCCTTTTGTGAAACAATTGGAGATTTTGTTGTGAAACTTAAATGCTTATTTTGCACACATCTAAAAAAAATTGGAATTTACAAAACTTGTGAATTTCATGGAAACAAAGGTGAATAAAATTCTCCAAAACATTAATAACTAGGTGGATTTTGATGTTGAGCCTTACCAAAAGAGTCATGGAAAAATACAAACTTTTTGGGTTGAAAATGTCCTTGGATAGTCCTGTAAATCAATAAGCAAAGCTAAACTTGAACATCTATTGAACTTGCAAATCTTGCTTAGCCTTGCATGCATTTTGCTTTTGCTAAGATATGTGCATGCATTGTCAAGTTTGTGCAAATGCAAGATGTATTTGTGTGTGACCTAATCATAGTTAGATCAAGGTTTGTTAACATGACATTTATGGCATGTGTTGTGACCCTACTTCAAAGCTTGTTACAAACAATAGTTGGGCCTTCAAAGTTTTAAATCCTCTATTAGGATGTGCTTTTGAAGGCCCAAAAGTTGTATCCTTGAATTTCTAATCATGATGTGCCACCTAATGACAACATTTTACATACTAGTTTGTAGCTTTCTTGAAAATGTAAAATTGGTTAAGCTTATTATGCTGTAGGTAGTAGGCATGAATGTGAAAGATGAAAAATGTTTTTTTATGTTGGCCTTAATGAAATCCAAATTTTTGCATGTTTGCACAATGATTTGATATTATTTAAAACTTCCTTTACGTGGAGCATATTGAACAATGAAGGAGAATTACATGACATTGTTATTCTTACAAAGGCTAGGGTTTAGGGTGTAACAAACATGTTGCTTTGAAGGACCTTAAAGGTTTTTAAAAGTTATTATGTGACGTCTTTGCATCTATTGCAACTAGCATGTGCATTCCCACTTATTGTTTAAGCCGACGCTTCCTTGTTTAAAATTTTTTTTTTGATGAATTCCGTGGCTAGATGATTAGACAACCCCTTTGTTTCCATGTTTTAAACTATTGGCATGTTTTAGAATCTATGTGCTTTTTCCTTTGCCCACAATTTTTCATCTTTTGTTTTGTTGGTTAATTTGACAAAATGCAAGCCAATTGAGTTGGAAAGACTAGTTTCAAAGTTCCAACTCCCCCTCAATTATGTAGGTCTACTTCCCATTTTGAATGTGATTTAAAAACTTTTCATGCTTTGTTGTTGAGTTACTTTGCTTCTGCATAAAAGCCAAAAAAAAATCTAAATTTTATTCCATATTACCATATATTTTCACCTCCAAAACTGTAGCAAGAGCCAAAATTTCCATCCCTCTTTAAAACTAATAACCAAATTTAAACTAGTTGGTCCCTTCTAGGACCTGGAGTGGAGGTAGGCCTAATGTTGTCTTTTATTGACTACATCGGTCTCTCTCAAGTAGAGTAGCACTGCTCCTGCAGCACTAACCTAAACGGTGTCGACTTGGGTCACTAGAGAGAGTCGACACAAACAGAAGAGATGATGATATTACACTCTTCCTCTGCAATATTAGCTAGTTCATTAGCTATTAAGAAGAGGTGAGGACTTCAAAAATTTCACATAGCCTGTTGTTTTTAGCAACTACAAACACACTAAATGATTGCTAGTCACAGTATGAGACTTGGAAAAAAGAACAGTACTAATTTGGAAGAGTTGGACTATTTATAGGATCTTAACAGACTGTAGCTCTCTAACGTTGTAGACCAAGCTGCCCAAAAAACTGAATACTACTTAGGCTATTACATGGGGGGATAAACAAGCCAGCTGGTAGTCAATATGTCATGACGCATCCATTCAGCAAGGGCTTGTACAACTTATGGCAGTAAGGAAAACTGAAGCCTAGGACTAAATCTTCTGCTGCTGCCACCGTCGTTGCGGTAACATGGTAACGATTGTGATCAAGCTTGCATATAATTATGCACTGTGAAAAAATATCTTTACTTTGAAAGTGTTAAAAGTGATGCCATGTGGCACCTTGAAAATCCAGATTGTGTTTTGAGGCCTCATGCCTACCTCCACTAAATAAACAGTTATTACTAGGGCCAATGACAACTCTTTGCAATTCATGACTATGAACCACATTAGTACCAGAGCAAATGCACAAGTGGCCACATGAGTTAAATCTCAAAATTTTTATAAAAAAAACATACACATGTATTAAATTAACAAATATCATTAGACTGAGTTTGAAGGTCACGTTATCTCTGTAGACCTGATGAAATTCGGGCAATCCTCACTGAAATCATTCACAAAGGGTAGGGTTGATACTAGCCCTTTGCCACAAAGGGCAACCCCTGTCATACAAATTTCAGGCCCATTAGTGACCAAAGTACGGGAACATACAAGAAAGTCCACCCTGAGGGCACATTTTGCCTTCTGGTGAGTCACTGGGGGCAAATTTGTAATACCTTAGGGATGAACTATGTGACGACATGATGCTTTCCAAGTGTAGAATTGACCCTTGCAAGTGTAAGATTAGCACTTGGCATGAAAGTGAAATATATTTTGCATTATTAAATTCTTTTAAAAGCATAGAAAGCTCGACCAAAGACCTTTACAACAAGACAATGCTTTTGGTGTTGTTTTTGGACGATTGCTAGGGCCACAATCATTCATGCCAACTCTCCTTGGTCATTCAGTTGAAGAAGACGTGTGCAATTTCTATCCTTGCAGACATATTCCAACTGTCTGATGCAACTTGCCATGGGGAAATCATTCTTTGTATATTTTATGAAACATGTCAGATAAAAGGGTTTTTTTGGGTATATTATGAAATAAATAAATATTTTAAGATTCGATTAAATTAAAAATATTTTAATACAGTCTCCCAATTCAATTCTAATCACCTTATTTATATTAAATAAATTATAAATTATATATTTTCAATAGGTTGCACACCGCCCCCGCCCTCCCCCCTTTTTTAGCATATTGCTTTGAAAAAAATGGAAAAAACTTCCTTGTCGCCTGCCAACTGCTTGCCAATAATTTCTTTGTCGTATGGAAAATTAAGGACACATAGATCAAGTGCTATTTCTTCTAGTGATCCTATTCTGCAAGCACGTTTTGGTGCTTTTGACTACACTGAACTTTGAACACCCTATAGTCTTCGAAAGGTTCAAAAAATGGTGCCTTGATCAGTGTATGTGTTTTTGCACAATTTACCCCTGCCTACATCTACTCTGCTGATTGTCACCATTTGATTTTAGTGTTGGGAAAAAGTCAAGGTTAAGAAATCTGGGCTGGATAAAGCTTAGAAAGCTTGAAAACTAACTAGCAGATCTTCTAACTAGTTAGACAATTTCTGTTAGAAATTGCACAGGAGCACATCAGTGACAACAAAATGTCTACAGTAGCATGACTTAGAAAATGCAAGAAAACAAATAAACTACAATATCTCTCTCACGACTTAAGGATTTTTGAGCTGAAAGGTTTTATCATTTTCAATGCGGTTATATGGTGTAATGTAATTTCATGGATCATATGGGAACCCAGGTCTGATCAAAAGGACAGCAGATAGTTTCTCATAATGTGGTACAAAACTGTAAGCAAAAGATAAAAGTTTTTAAAAGATGCTAAGAAAATCTTTACACAACAAGTGGAGGCATTTTCTGCCGAGTCATGTCATGGTTGATGACCAGGACAAGGGCGGGGGACGCATTTTTGTGCCGGAGTCAGGTCGTGGTTGGTGAGTGAGATTGTGGCTCTGCCCTTGTCCTACTCACCTCACATGAAGACACTCCCCTGGGAAAATGCCTCCCCATATACTTAGAAAATGCAACAAAACAAACAAGGGGCAGTGTGTCACACTGTGGCCTTGCCATTTACATTAAAAGGTATCTTAATGCGAAAGAAGAATTATGAAAATTAAAATATTTCACCATGCAAGAATATAATCTTCAAAAACTCCTCTAAAAGAAACCAAAATCCTTCAAGATATCATAACTCTATAACTAATCTCAAGTTTCAACAAAAGCGAAAATACCATCTTTCAAAAATCCTCGTATCAAAATAGACCTACTACATAGGGGCAAAAATCCCTTAAGCTATACTATACTCTATAATGAATCTAAACACAATATCCTTGCCTTGGTAGGCAAGGCCAACAAACTACAATACCTCTCTCTCTCTCTTTCTTTCTCTCAGAGCAAGAAATATGCAGAGTACACCAATTACAGCACATGTATGTTCTTGAAGGCTTCTGAGGCAAAAGAGAAGAAAACCAGGCTCAAACCTTGGAGAACATCAAACCAAAAAAATTGCACCACACAGATAGATAGTACTAAAATGCTACTCATGGAGATAAGTAGCACTGTGGAGATCTAGATCTATAAAACAAGCACAAAATTTAGAATGCAACAGCAGCATTTGCATGTGCACAGGTTTCAGGTCTTTATTGAAGAAGCTTATCAGAAAGACACCCCACCCATGAATTCAGTCGGAGTGGCAGCTTTCATGTCTAGCAGCAGCAGCTTGAATCGCTACTGATTATTTACAAAAAATGAGGTTGCCATTGATATCATACAAACCCAAAGGCGGAGGTCTTACTACGATGAAGATCTCTGGACAGAGAGAGCTTCACTTGAGTCTGTCTAGAACTACTCTATTCGCAAGTTTGACTGTAGTTGCTGAATAGATCTCTCAATCATGGCCAAAATTGTGTGTGTCCTAGAAGAGGAGGAGGAGGAAGAAGAAGAAGAAGAATCCGAGCTGGAGAGTGTCGAAGACATGTACATGAAGTACTCCTCTCGAGAGGGATTTGTTGATCAGCTGGCTATAAATTGATCAGGGAAAAGCTTGCATGATGCGAGCATGCTTAATTCTGGATGTTGTTATATGGAATTTCTGCTGCATTTCAGGCACCTTGGCTTCTCTAGGCCTCTTCTTGAACCAGTGATCATCTGTGGACGTATTCAAGTCGCTGCTGCTGAGATCAATAGCTGAGACCGGCCCGATCACAGGTGCTGCAGCACCAGCTCCCAGCTGATGGACTGTGGGACTAATTGGGTTTCTTACCATCTTCAATAAGGTAGCTGCGGGGATATTCATGGAAGCGGGATTGGACAGAGCGCTGGTGGCAAGGAGTGGGAAATTGAGGAGGGCTCGGGAGCCTCGCATCTTGAGAGCTGCTCGATCGTAAGCCAGAGCTGCTTCTTCAGGAATGTCGAAAGTTCCCAGCCACACACGCGCACCTTGACGTGCAGAGTCTCGAATTTCCGCTGCAAATTTGCCCCAAGGTCTTCGTCTTACACCCCGAAAGTGCGGCTGCCTGCTGCCAGGTTGTTGTGGCAGCTTCACCTGCAGACTTCGCTCTGCTGCAATTCTAGCTGTAGCTCCTGATGCAGTAACTAAAGATACTCGCTGCTGCAGTTTCTCTGCATGCTCAGAGCACTGTGGTACCTTCTCTTTCGTGATCACTGGCCCTAGTAAGCTAGGAATTGTTTGTGGTGTCGCGGCCGGCCCTGGCACGGAGAAGCTGGGAAGGAACGCTTCCGACCCAGCAGCTGTATCGCTACCGAAATTATTCAGAATTCCAAAGATACACATATCCTCAGGATCGTTCTCGTCGAGAGGGAAAGCTGCAGCTCCCATTGAGCTGGTGGTGTCATGGGAAAACTGCGCGAGAAAGTCAGGCGGTGGAGTGCCACAGCACACACGCTTGGTTTGAGCTACTTCCCCTTCAGAGGCGTCACTCAGCCGATCATGATCACAGACTGTTGATCGCCATGTAGCGTGCAGCCCTTGAACAGAAGACGCGGTTTCCAGCTCCTCAGATTGTAAGGAATTCCTTAAGCTGGAGTCTGAGACATGGGCAGCTTCAGCTGGTTCTTCTTGAACTTTTGTAACGAGCTCGGAGTTTTTCATCGCAGTACTGCTGTTGGCCACGACTTGCGCTACTATCGAGGCAAAGCTCTCAGCAAATTTGTCGCCCAACCTCTTTCTCAACTGCGTACCAATCATCCACGCACATCTCTTCACAGGAGGCTTCTTAGTAGTAGTACTAGATTGCTTGGTATTCTCATCCCAACCTTCAAACCCAACATTGATCATCTGATTGTCTTGTAAAGAAGGCAGAATCCCCAAGTTCATCATGGTACCCAAGAGCTTGAATGACAAACTATCGCTCAAAATTCTGAAA
>Ga0209208_10007336_pt1 | contig 14962 bp, 9 predicted proteins | sample S1TSphfallax_3_FD_187694 | JGI IMG/M metagenome (GOLD analysis project Ga0209208, IMG submission 187694) | Host-associated microbial communities from peat moss isolated from Minnesota, USA - S1T2_Fd - Sphagnum fallax MG (SPAdes) (version 2) | ecosystem: Host-associated > Plants > Peat moss >...
GTGGGGATCCTATAACTAGTCAACTGTTACAAGGTGGTTGTTCATCTATTTCTATCAGTAATGAAAGTGACAGGTCCCATAGGCACCTATTTTTACCAGTCAATGGTCCTGGGATCCACTTCTTGTATCAGGGGCAAACACAGCTACAAGTATTTGTGAGCATTTTAGGCTTAGTAAACACATTAAATTCTACCTCGACCGTCACAAGGTTTTCACTGTGGATCACCACATCAACAGAGTCACCTTGTGCACAGGAGTCTCTATCATGCTAGTGGACACCAGTTGATTGAATATTGTCATCTGTCGATGGATTGTGCAGGGACAGGGATGTCATCAGGTGTTAATTTTGCTGTTCCTATTGATGTGGTTAGGCTAGTAGTGCCACGTCTAATTGTGTTTGGGACATCTCTACCTCAGACCAGTCTGACAGAGCGAATGGCTGCCCCATCATTGCCAACTGCTAGGGAGGGTGTTGCAGAGAATCTATACAAGTAATATTTGCTGCCTACATGTTTTAGCCACCTGACATTTTGATGGAGGACATTATATTGAAATAGTACCTCAGGGTAATGTACACTTACATCGCTTGGAATTCTTTAGTAGGGAGCTTCTTTAAGCCCACTTTGTCTTCATTGGTTCTTCTCCCATTAGTCTGATATATTCTGTTCTTTGCTCCCACTCTGCCTCCTCTATTGGTTTTTGTTCTTCCTCTGTGTTTTCTCTCTTTGGTGTAGGGTGATAGCCAATTTCATGGCTGAGTCTTCTGGGTGCTCTTCAACTTGCCACAGAAACTCTAGATCCAAATGGTGCATGTTGCACATTCAATAGCAAGGTTATTAAACAACAATCTTGCACAATGTAATATGCATGTTTGCCCAACTTGCATTTATCCATGGATGTGACCTCATGACAAAGGATAACAAACTTGGCATTCTTATAATAACTTTTGTGATCATATCGACCTCATTCTCAATGTGTTGAGACATTTCCAAATAGCCCTATCAAACCTATGTCTGTTGAGGGATAGATTGAAGTTTCAAGAACTCAAAACAAAGGTTTGAAATCCTTATAACTTGTTGTCTGAGTATCTTCACTCAATAGGTTCAAAATAGTTGTAAATTGAACAAGTTTTTCTTTTTGGTTGCCTAACCAACATTAAGTTGATGAAGGACAATTGTTGTGAATAGTTAAGCATAAGTAATCTCATTTTTGGGAAGCCCACAATTTTGGATCCATGAATCATTTACCATCATGAGTTTTTTTTTTAACCTACATGCTTCTTTACAGAATCTCACTTATCATTAAAAGGTTTTCCTCCTCCTCAATTTGAGTACATTCACAATACCTAACAAAAGTCACCAATCTAGTTTCATTCAAAAATGGTCTCTACCCATGACAATTTTATAGCCCAAGCTTCCTAAAACTTGTGATTTACATCAATCAAGGATTTCATCCTTTTGTAGGACTAAGGGCACACACATCCTTAAAAACATGATTGCCTCAAGGATTTCAAGGATGCTAGGATCTATGCTAGAGTGATGAGGTGAAGCACTTTGCAATTTAGGGGCATGCACTCCATTTGTTTGAGCACCCATATTACTAGATTCAAGTACATTGCAAAAACATATTCATTGGGTGCAAGACTATCGCCTTGGACTATGCCACTCAATAAGTCCTTGAAATTAAAATTATTTGGAACTTGCAAGCATGGAGTCAAGGTTGAAACTACAAGCATTCTCAAGGCCCAATTCCCAATCCCTAATAAAAAATATTGTAGTGGACCTTGGAGGTCCAATAAAAAGAAGGCCCACCGCAACTTTCAAATACACAATGACTATGTTGTGCACCTTAGAATGTTGCATTGTAAAATTGCTTACCTCAAAGATGCGTGTTAAAAATCTTTGAACATTGTTATAGCCAATATAAACGTTGCAAGCATGAATACGTTTAAACTTTGCATCTTGCATGCACACAACAACATACACATGAACAAAGAGGTTAGTCACACAATGCAAAGTGTACACAAATAATTTGTCAAAAAAATAGAGGTGGGAGGTTCAAGTTACAACAAAAACCTTGCAAAAGTCAAGTTAAATTTAAATTCCAACAATGATCAACTACCATGGCAAGTTCTTGGCATTGCATACATAAACAAGTATGAGCAAGATGAAAATGGTGATCATACTTACAACTTGTTGCAAAAGACATAAAATGATAATGCACGTTACACATTGCACACAAGGGTCAAGCACATATAAAGACCATGAAATGAACATGAATTTAAGAAATTTCTAAACCCTTGAATTTTGAAAGTTGAGGTGTCACCTTATTGCCTTGCTTGTAAGCAACAACTCAATTTCGAAAACAACTTTCAAATCCGCCAACCAAATAACATGTCAATATTAAAATCTCTTAAAATAATGATTAGGTAATCATTTGGGGATTTTTGGAACAAGGTTCTTAATGTGTTGAAAAATATAGAAATCAAACAAAAATGATTTTTATAACACATATGATATAAATTGCTCTTCAAGTTTTTATATTAAATGTAGCTATTATACATTCATATTTATTACATGTTGTTATGTTATAAGAATGTAAGAACATTTTTGTGTTGCACATCGTTATCAAACCATGGCCACCATAAATTGAGATATAAGAATATTTTGACGTGTTTATGATTTTTTGTATGTCATTTGATAATTTATTTATTTATTCCAAAATACATAGAACATGTGATACTTGTAGGTTGTGGTCATGATTTATATCCTAATAACATTATTGTAAAGAATTTGTATTGAGGGCTTCTATAAGAAAATGTGAATGATAAAAGTTTTTCAATCAAAGAACATTTAGAAAAGGTGTCCAATGTGCATATGTTCAATTATGTGTTGATCAATGTGAAGTAATGTTAGAGTGGAATCAATAAATATAATCCTTCTTTTGTTTGAATGTTAGAAAAAGTTGTGTGTGATAGTGCATGTTTATTAACATCAGTGGGATTAAAAATAATTTGTTTAACGATAATCTTTGTGGTCAATGAATGGTTCTTATTACTACTGATTGAATTGGAAATTGAATTCTTGTTATAATTTTTGTTAATCTTTATGTTTTTGATAACTGGTTCAATCGATGTTCAATCTAGTTGAATATTGTTTGTATTAAGGTGAATAGATTTTTCTTCTACTAACATTCATGTTTTTGGATTTGAGAAAGAAATCCAAATTATGATCTTATTATGACATGATATTGATGTTTTGAATATACCATTAACTCCATTAACAAGGCCATTAATGTCGCACAGTTTCCAACACATAATTCAACTAGCATATTTTGTTTGATATGAATGGTAATATGCAAACCTACAATTTTGCTTGGGTCATTTAGAAGTTTATATGATGTTCGGCATGAATGGTGGTGAATGTTTATAGCCTCAAGATTGAATGTTGGGCAAGTTGTTTTGTTAAATACAATTTTATTTTATTTTTTGCACTAGGATATTTGTACAAAATAAGTGTGGTATAATTAGTGCATTTGGTATTTTTCAACAACAATTTGAATTAATAATTTAATGTCTTTTAAAGTTTTTGTGCATTTATGAAAAAATATTTTTTAAATACATTTTTAATTAATTTGTTACATAATTATAGTCATTTCATAACATTTAGCATTTTTTCTTCAAAATTTTGGTCTTAATGTGTTTATTATTGCCATTAAAGGATTTTAAAAATCCAACGATCATTTACATGTGGTGCCTAGTAAAAGTCACATGACATGATGACATCTAAACCACCAAAATTTTGGTTTTGAATATGTTTTATTATTTTTATCAACAATCTACAACATTAAATATTATAACACCTACCTCAGCAATATTTCATCTACAAAGAAGTTGTAATTATTCATATTAACATGTGGGTCAATTTTTAAAATATGATGATAAATTTTTTATGTTTGTTAATGTTTGTTGGACAAATATGTTCAAAGTTGAATGTGTTTTTTTATCATTTATATTAAATGCAACTTTACATGTAAATGTCTTGAGTAGAGTTTTTATAAGTCTAATGATATATCTTTATTCTACAATTGTAATAGTATTTGGATTATTAACTTTTATTAAAAAAACTACCAATTCCAACACCCCCTATTTTTTTAAAAATGCATTGGAACATTAAGATTTTTTTTTAAACATGAAATTGTCAAATATTAATCTTTGTTCTTCATTTAGTTGTTTAAGAAAAACTCAATATCCATATTCATTCATTATCATAAAATTTGATGATGTTGTTAAACCATCATTTTTTTGTTGTAATGTATTATGTATTTGAATGATGAAATCATTTTTCAAATCCGTATTTTTCAATATTTAATGTATGGGAATCAAAGGATGCGTGTCACCAATGTCATCATCAATATCATCATTCCATAAGTTATGTGGATGTGAAGATTTGATTTTAAATTGATAACATATCCTCTTCATTTTTATGTAGATCTTACATTTTATAATTGAATTTGGATCTAATTTTGGATTTTTTTCTTCTACTTGACAATACACATCATGTTACTTAACATTTGTGCCATTGTGCATCCTCAAATTTTTTGAATGGTGAATATAAAAGAATTCTTTTTCTTAGCAATATATATATATATATATATATATAATTTATTTATTATGTGTGGAAATTCTTTTAGTAAAATCACAAATTTTGCAAAATAAATCAAATTGGAATACATTTGTATTATATTGAAAATACTGTCATCATAAGGTGTGTAATCAAAATTATATTTTTATTTCTTGCAATAATTATGTGATTTGAAATTAGGTAATTTTTCAACTATTTAAACATTTTCAACTATTGGTATTTTTTCAGCCATTGGAACATCTTTCAACTAATGTTATTTCTTTGCCCATTAAAACATTTTCAACTATTGATATTTTGTCAACCATCAAAGCATTTTCAACTATTGGTTTTTTTTTCAACCATTGAAACATTTTCAGCTATTGGTATTTTTTCAACTATTGAAACATTTCAACTATTGGTTTTTTTCTCAACCATTGGAACATTTTCAACTATGGGTATTTTTTTCAGCATTGAAACATTTTCAGCCAGTAGTATTTTTTTAACTATTAAAACATTTTCAAATTAGTATTTTTCAATTAGAAGAATATTTTCAAATATTGATAGTTCTTCAATTATTGAAACAGTTTTTTCAACTATTGGAATTTTTCCAAATATTGGTCATTGGATTCACAATTTGTTTATTTGCAAATTTGACACAATTTTTTTTTCACATGTATTGAATATGATTATGCATTTGACTTTTAGTAAAATTGGTATACGTGATGAATTAAATAATTGAAAAATGTATTATAAAGATGCATTTGAATAAATTTTCAAAAGGTTTATCAAAATAAAGTCTAAATCATCATTCCAATAATTTATTTATTTTTTGCCAAGTGTTTGTATTTGCCTCATTGTTTTTAAAAACATTGGGTAGTTAATCAACTAATATATAAACGATGTAAAATTTTGTGTATCAAATTGGAAACTTGTGAAAATTTCTAACATCACATGTATATTCACTTGGTTCAAATTGTTGAAATACTATAAGCAATATGTAAATGGTCCATCTGGTAATCTATTCCACACCTAAACATAATTCTATTTGAATTTGCATTCCAAACATAAATTAGTCATTGTAAATATTTTGGTATCCAAAAAATCATTGTAAAATCCCTCCATAAGTCCCATATTGTAACACTTAAGGACATTTTTTCAATGTATTGGTGTTCATTGGAAACTTGATCATGATGTAAATCATTTAAGAAATGTGGGTTCAATTTTTGAAAATGACATTGTTGTGTTCTTTTGTTTATTTAATGTCAGGCATTCTTTTAAGTGTTTAATATTATTTTGCTTCATTTGGAAGGATGTTAATGAATACTTCAATAAATAAGATATGGACTCAAATAGATAATTACCAACATCATAATTATATGTTGCAACTAATGAATATTACATAAATACAAAATGTGATTAAATGATTCAAACACATTGTATTGCATACTAACCATTTTTATACTATATATGGATAGATGTAAGGTTTAAAGGTGTAGGTTAAGGTGAAGGGTTTCAAATCAAGTGTTAAAATTAGGATGTACAATGTACGATTTAAAATTAAAGTTTAAAGTTAAAGGTTCAAGGTTTAATGTCGAAGGTGTAAAATTAGGACTCGGGTTAAGGTTTAAAACTAATGTTTTCAAAGAAATGATATTAAAATATTTTATAAATCTTGTGGTTTTGCAAATATTGTGGATATTATGTCATTAATATCAAAATAATAATAATTGTAAATCCAATATGTATATGTATTGTTTACACATAGAATTTTACAACATTTTTTAATAACTAATACTTCAAAAATTCTAAATAATTCAATACTTAACTATTTAAATTTTAGAAAAGTGAAGTTATCCAAATTCCAATGAATTCAAATTTTAATAATGAAAATTTTAATAATCAAATTTTACTTATTGGAACTCCAAATAAATTATTGTTTAATTTATTTTGGATTAAGTTTATGGCCATCAAAATCAAGTTTTCATTTTGCATTGGTAGGTTCCATATGAATACGAGGCTCTAATGAAGATGGAAGAAAAGAGGCTAGAACTAAAGGGTGTACACTCAAATCCATAACAACAAAATTTGTATGGTTTGATTCAAAATAATTAATAGCTAGAATAAAATATAATTCAAATTGAAGAACCACTCAAGTGTTCAATGTATTACTCAAGTTGAGAAGTAGGAGTCAATTGAAATTTATCCCATAATTTAATATTGGTTAAAAGTTGAACCTATTTTGGACATGGTAAAAGGAAGAAATTAGATTTTGGCATACCCATCATGACTTTTAACCATTTGCCTTTAATGGTAAAATGATGGTATCTTCAATTGTCATAATTGAAACTTGTAAATAACTAGCTTTCTTGATGGTTGTCTTCACACAAAACATGTTACAATGCAAATCGCCATTTATAACCACAACACCAATATCTAGCACATTATGTCTTGCACATAATTTTTGAAAAGGAAGGCATGTTAAAGTGAATATAAATATGCTCCAACAATGTGAAAGAAAAATTCAAATTCATTAATCAATTAAATGGTACAACAAATATACAACTTATAAAATGAATTAAAGAAACAATAGTAAGATTAGTATATCTCTTACAAGAGTTTGGTGGTTTATCAATTTGACGTGTAGTTGAAATAATTGTGCTCGCACCCCTTCATCAACCACAATGGAGAATATACTATAGGGTTGTGCTTAAAGAAACTAATCACATGTTGTCATGTTCTTCATTAACACCATATAACACATTGACCAAACTTTCATCCTACTTATACGAACATCATACATATTTTAAATGCATGATATTCATGTGCAAAAAACATGAACCAAAAGACCAAAATAAATCTAAAAATATTTCAAAGTTTGTAAATAGTAGAAAAACATTTGAATATCAAATGCAACTCACTCTTTGGGGCAATTAGGGTGAAAAACAATAAAACATAAGAAGGAAAAAAAAATTAGGAAAAACATTTATAAACCAAATTTACTAAATGTTACATGATGATATGACATAAAGTAAGTGAGATGGAAAAAAAATGAAGGAAAAACTAAATATAGTGGTTGGAATGGTTATGCTTTAGTTATAACACACTTCAATTGCATGGAACCAAGGTTCTTAATGTGAATAAATGAAAAATGATTGGATTAAAAGTTTAGTCAAAGGAGACAAAAACAACCTTGTATGATTCCCAAGTGGCCACTAATGGGGAGACAAAAAATTAATCCCATAGGATTTCATGAGGATAGAAAGAATGTGAAAGGCTTATTGGTTTTTTTAATAAAAATTGACAAATCTTTCCATCTTCCTATGAATAAACATTACTTTGGTTAAATCTTCAAATCCCTAAAAGTTTGAATTGTACGACAATTTGAGAAATCCCTTAAAAATAAAATTCTATTTAAAAAAAAGATAATTATAAAAAAGTAAAAATGCTAAAGGTTTTTGGAACCCATTCCTGAAATCTAGGACTATAGTAGATGTAGAGGCCTAAATCTTCACCTTCACAAAATGAGGTACTTTTCAAATATGTCAAATGGGTGTAGCAAAATGTGATAAGAAACCAAGAAATCAAAATGAAAGCCCAAAAAATTGGATTTCGTTCTTTTTTTAGAAACACCCATTGTATCATTGGTGTCTCCCTTTGTTTTATTTTTTCATTGAGTTGATTTGCACTGACATCCTTTTTTTTTCCTATCCACTAGTTGAAAAGATTTTCACCAAGAGTAAAAAATGTTAAACAAACACAACGAGGACAAAAAAAGGAGAATGGTAGGTTGAAAATTTTAGGGAAAGTGATAGGTGGCTAGGTGTAATGCTTCTTGAACCCCTCCAACCTTGAAAAGGAAATTAATAAATAGGTGATTAATAGAAACCTTCACACTTAATCTTCTGACCCTTGAACAATCCACCTTATACAAGGGAAAAATAAAAAACATTAAATGGGTAAAAACACAATCAAAGGAACCACCCAAGTGAGTGGACATTCGTTAAAACTACATTTTTGTATGTTTGAAAGATCACATGTGAAGCATAATAGTTTGGATTGTCACAATTTTTTAAGAATATTTTTCATTAATTGCAAAGTTTAGATGCTTAAAACTTGATATAAATAAATAAATAATTTGCATGTTCAAAGCATTCAAACCTCGAAAGTGAACAATCCTTGGTTTTTCAAATGTCCTTTTTTATATCAAATGTGCACCATTCCTTCTAAAACTTGAAGAGGATTTTAACATTGATGATTAGAAAGGCAAACGGACTTGAATTGATGATTTTTTTTAAATACAAATAATTTGAACACATTTGGTTCAAAAGTGATTTTGACCTTGAAAATTATGGATTTTGAAAATGTGCCTTTAACAAAGGTTGTTCATTTTTATGTGATACATGGCATGAATGCATAATATACATGATATAAAATCAAATTTTAGTCAAAAGATATACACATCTGAAATGCGGTGTTAAAGGGGTATTAGAATTACAAATTATAAAATTATAAACCAACACAAAAACAACACATGTCATGTGTAGTCCTTGGAAAGACTTTTACCTTGGCATCCTTGGTTCTTTTATTCATGTTTTCACCCAAATGTCAATTAAACATTAATATTTCTTAAGTGAACTTTAATTTTTTCTTCTTTTTATTTTATTTGCATGCTTATTATAGGTTAGTCAATTTAATCAATAGTCAATTTCTTATCCATTAAACTTTTTTCTCCACGCCCTATGCCCATTCATTTATGTTCCCTTAATGACTCTTATGTATGAAGTTAGCAAATTAATTTTTTTGTTGAAAGAAGGTATTAGAAGTGATATCAAAATTGTTAAACCTAATAAAGTATGATTTCACATGTACAAGTTAGAGTTTAATTGATTCATGAAATTTATGTGAGAGCATTTTGACTAAAATGCTCTTTCTTTGACATGACCTATTCTTTGCACACAAAATTATAACATGAATAATATCACCAAGTGTCTTAAATTCCAATACTTATTTATATTTTTTGATTAAAAACATTGATGTTTATAGTTGATTCTAAGTTTTAACAATGTAGAATTAGCTTTATAATCTAGTTTGGGAATACATATGTTAATGGGAAGTTGAACAAGAATGGCATAAAAGTGAAACCAATAAACTAATGAATATTTACTATTGTTGCTAGTTGTTCTTTTCATAGTATTTCCATCAATTTGTTTCATCTTAAGAACTTTGCCTTTTCAATAACAAACATTATATAATAATGCAAATTATTGGATGAGAAATCTTCAAACATTAAAAAAAAAATCTATTGGGTAAAAAATTTATTATTGTTTAAATTTTTTACATCAATAGGTTCGAGTTATGAGTCAAATATACAAATATCAATGAAGTACAAAAAATTACTTATTACTTATTCACAATGTGTCAATACCAACATATGACCATGCTTAAGAATCTAAATAAATAACTATGATGTTTGAACTAATACTAAATAATTAGTCACAAGTGATCTTCTATTTTTTCCTAAAGGTTTAAATTCAGTTATTACAACTAAATGGGAAATCAAACTAAATTTTAAACTAGAACAAACATCAAAACATAAATGATTGAACTAGTTATGTGAAACCTCAATTAGCTTGTCTCATTTTCCATCTTAGTCTATCCTAGAACAAAAATAAGTAAATAAAAAGTGATGATCTTTTTGGCTTCAACATCCCTAGACCAAACTATAAGGTGTAGCTCTTGCTTTTAGAGTTAAAGGATTACAATTTATACACATTTAACTTTAATACTTTTAGTCAAGTTCCACTATGTTTAGCTTTTAAAATTGAAAGCAACTTGCAAATCGAAATTTAATTATAAAGTTTTAAAGTTAAATCTAGTGGAATGGTGTTAACATTTTAAGGTTTGTTACATTTATTATTTTGAGGTTTTAGGGTTAGTTTCAAATTTAAGTTTCAATTTTAATTCCAAGGCTTTAAAGTCACCTTCATCTACAATTTTAAAATTTTAAGGTGAATTCCAACTTTGCCTTTAAGGCTTATGGATGATTTCATCCTTAGTCCTAAGGCTTAAAGTTAAATGTTTCAATTCAAGTTCTAATGTTATATTGGTTAATTCCAACTACAAATTTCAATTTTTAAAGTTGATTCCAAATTAATTACTATACTTAAGGTTTTAATTGTTTTTGCTTTTGTAATACATACATTGTTGATTTTCTCAAACTCAACTCTAGTATTAAAAATTAGAAAGACAAAAAAATATATTTATTCCAAGAAATGGTTGATGGTAAGGTGCACACATAATAACATGAACCACATGTTCTCATGTAGGTGATTCCTTAGAAAATAGTGGGTTAACTAGTCCAATTGACTTGACAAATTGAAATTGGTTATAAAAGGTGATAGATTATATATTAGTGATAAATATATGCAAAAAAATATTAATGAAAAAAATTGTCACATGTATTTATTATAATGTAAAATTTTAATTATAATAAATTTATGGGACAATTTTATTTATTATAAATATAAAATTATTCATAATTATGTCATTGTCAAGTAATTTAAGAATAGGGTCATGAATTCATATAAATATAGGTTACATCACTTTATAAACGACTATGAATATTTTATGTATTCATTATAAATAATTTAAATAACTATAAATGCTTCAATTTTTTTTTAAATAATTTTTTTGTGTAAACACATTAAATTTTTTTATCATTATAATTTAATGTTTGACCCTAAAATATGTTTAACCAAATAATGGTTGCACTTGCAATGGTGCGTGATATTGCATTTAGACCCATGCATGGAAATCTTTAAAATTTAAAGATTTAACTAATTCCATAAAATGTTTCTTTTTTCTTTTTTTTCTTTTTTTTTATTGGTTTGCACCATGTGGGCTATGTCTCCTTCACCTATGCACACATTTAGAAAAAACCATAAACACCTAGAGACCTAAACTATGTATTGACATCTTAAGAAATTTGATTCTTGGCCTCATTGTTGACCCTATTTTTTAAAGTGTCCTTACGTTTGCACATTAGATTCCTTTTCATATTTAAGTAGTACATGTGCCAAGGAAAATGGTTCCAATTGGTAATTGAGATAATAAAAGGTGGGAAAAAATATTGTTTGTTGGTCATTGAGACAATAAAAGGTGATAAATAATATTGTTTGTGTTCCTAGTATTAGTGGCCCTTCAAGACTCCCTTTTCTTGACTTTTAAAATTTGATAACAAAATCGTAACTACCCCCATCAAATACTTATTAAAGAAATGAAACAAATAGACATATGAAATATTCCTAAAAATTAAAGGCCAAGAAAAATACAAAAAATACATGGTTTTTATGTTCCTAACCAAAGGAACTCCTTGTGTTAAATTCTTGGACCTTTTTCCTATGCATTCATTGTCCACATCAAAAATTCAATTTTTTGTTAATCCAATTTTTAAAAAGAATATTACAAGTTTTGGGAATTATATGCATTCATAAGAAATTTTGAACAATTGTAAAACTTTTCTTAAGTGTGTCCTTCATTGTTAAATGAAGTTTAGTGGGTCTTACAAATTGAAAGTGTGACATTCCTAATGGGACTGCTCAACCATATTTGGCCCCTTCACCATTCCCCCATGTGCATCTACCAATATAATTTGTAATGCCAACTTAAAAAATGCAATAAACCCCTATCAAACACAATACCACCTTTGTGTTCTTCATTCATTTCCAATTATTTTTGGTGCATTTTCACAATCTATATTATCTTTTTTTCAAATTCTTCTTAAATGTCTTTTCAAATATCATGCAACCATCATTTGGTATGTGATTTAGCATGATTTTCAAGGTTTTAAATTTGAACCCAATGGACCTCCTATCCCACTTGAATAACACAAATTGAATATCATGTCTTGGATTTTAAAAAAAATTGAACATAAATTAACTCATTCCATTACTTAAAAAAATCCCACAAAAATATGGATTATAACTCATTATAACTAATGGACATGAAAATTTTAAAAGTGCCCATCCTTTAAATCTTTATTTAATGTGTTTTACATGTCAATATTTAAAACCCACTTTCTTCCCAAACCTAATGATTTTGAAAATCCTTCATGGATAATGAGTCAAACCCAATGTGCCATAATTAACAAACATAATCAACATATATATATCTCCCCCACCCATTCATGCTTTTAAAGGACTTCTTATTATGGACACAAAGAGTGTGATTCAACTTTCAAAGTGGTTTTTATTGTTAGACTTGGTGGGGAGGGGGGAAGGGGAAAAGAGCTAGCCAAAATTAGGGTTTATAGGACATAAGCTAATAATCTACATTAACTTTCACAAGAAGGTCACCACTCTCCTCTCCTCTCCTCTCCTTCACCCCCAAAATTCATTGGGGAGGGGGGGTGGGGGGAGATTCAAAATTTCTTCAAGTGGGGGACCCCATTTGCCTTCCAAAACCTAAAGAAAGAAGGCAACCCATTATTATTAGTGACCAAAAGTGGGGGGGAATTAAACATGGCATTTAACTGCAAGCATTACATAGGCACCCACTTTCTTTCCTCTCAATGACTAAAAAAAACACATAAAACCTGCCATAATAGCAAATTGGCATAAATAAATAAGACCCCCCAAATTCTCTCCCTACTACTACCACTACTACCACTACTACCACTAATAATAATAAGTTATAACTCCTTAAGTTATACACTAATGTTAATGGGTGGGAATGAGAATTAAAGATGAAGTTTGAATTTTACTGGCTACTATTGAGAACCTGTAATTAGTTAAATTAATAACCTTACTTAATATCAGAAACCCCCCAGCATACATGCTCTCACATGAACCTCATCCAAGATTTCTAGTGGGTAGGGGTCACATACTGAACACTGGTGGAGATGCTCTAACTAACTAGGCTACTACTACTACCAGTAAAGTTAATAATTGGGATGTCAGCAAAATCCAAAAGGACAGAATAGACTATCAAAATTCAATACTTGTGTGTATGTGTGTGTGTGTGTGTGTGTGTGTGTGTTCAATAGCCTCCCATCACTCTCAATTTCTCACATGTTGTATAATAATTGCATCATCACTAGTTTACAAAAGTTGAATCCAATTCGGTTTGTGTTGTCAAATGGGAAGGTGGGTTGTTATTATGACAAGCAAGGTTATATATAATGAGGAAAAACTAGGTACTCGTTTGTAATGATTTTGTTGCAATTTTATTTTCAGCTTTGGTGGAAGTCAGAGAGAGGAACTAAATTAGACTCTAGAGAGATAAGAGAATTGTTTTATTTATGAGAAAAAATTAAAATTTTTTTTTTGGGGGGAGTTTTTGGAGAGGAACAACTAGTGTATATAATTTTGGGTCCTCATTTGGGAAAATTCTAAACTAGGGTTGTGGGGGGAGTCAACATGTACCATGCTATCGTGTAATTAGCGTGTTTAATTACCATGTTATTGTGTAATTAGGGTTGTTTAATTAGTTCGACTAGAGACTTTTGGAACAAGAGGATTGATGGATGAGTTTTTATGTTCATTGAGTTTTGGAGTGAATGAAGTCAACAATTTTCCTCCTTGGTACTAAAGGCAATCTCACCTATTGTGTAGGGTTAACAACCCAAGGTTAGAAGTAGGAACATTTTGGAAATAAGGGGACTAGGATGAGGCAATCGAATAGTTGAGTTGTGCCTTGTGGGGGGGATTATCCTTCACTCCTTCACCTTACCCACTAAAAAGTTAAGGCACATCTTATTATAACCCTAAACATACATAACACAACAAGTGTAAGAGGGAACTTATGCCTACTATTTAGGAGAGGGAGAGGGTCCTTACGCCTATTTTATCTAGGAGCACTAGGAACCTTACACCTAAATGTAAGTAGTGTAAGATCCCTCCCACTCCTAAGTCACATCTTATTATAACCCTAAACATACATGACACAACAAGTGTAAGAGGGAATTTATGCCTACTATTTAGGAGAGGGAGAGGGTCCTTACGCCTATTTTATCTAGGAGCACTAGGAACCTTACACCTAAATGTAAGTAGTGTAAGATCTCTCCCACTCCTAAGTAGTAGGCTTAAGATCCATGCTCATTTCTAAGAATGTTATTTGCCCAAATAAAGTGACCTCCAATGACATTAGGAAATTTGTCTTCGGTTTGCACTTTGCACCGAGTATGGTGAAGGTGAACAATGAATGCACCTAAATGTAAGTAGTGTAAGATCTCTCCCACTCCTAAGTAGTAGGCTTAAGATCCATGCTCATTTCTAAGAGTGTTATTTGCCGAAATAAAAGTGACCTCCATTGACATTACGAAATTTGTCTTGGGTTTGCAC
>Ga0209208_10007337_pt1 | contig 14961 bp, 11 predicted proteins | sample S1TSphfallax_3_FD_187694 | JGI IMG/M metagenome (GOLD analysis project Ga0209208, IMG submission 187694) | Host-associated microbial communities from peat moss isolated from Minnesota, USA - S1T2_Fd - Sphagnum fallax MG (SPAdes) (version 2) | ecosystem: Host-associated > Plants > Peat moss >...
CACGCCATCATCACTTCACTAGCTACCACCCTCCCTAGTCAAGGAACACCAAAGAAACACCAAAGAGAACTAACTATGACTATCTATCTACGCTATCTATCAATAAATGAAGCAGCAGGGGTTCTCAAACTCTCACAATCCAAGAAGAAAAAAGAGAAAAAAACACTAGGGTAGAGAGGTTGGTCATAGTACACTTAAGAAAGAACACAGAGGCTCTTGGCGATCTCATGAGGTTTTGGGTGCATCTGAGGTCCCAAGATGGATTGTAGAGGAGGTCTGGGTGCACCTAGTGCGCTTTAGATCGCCCAATTTGGACTTACAATGCAAAAGTTATGGGCTCTAGAAGGTCTTGGCCTTGTTGAAAAAAAATCAAGAATTATCAAACAACAAGTGTCCCTACCTTCAAACAATGCACATCCTATAAACAAACATTCTAACATTAACACTTGTCAAAAATCTACCTTATCACAAAACATGCACATTATCAAACTGATCACAAACGCTGAAAAAACCAATCCTTTTTAATCAATAGTTCAAATTGAAACCTCAAAAAGGGCAAAAACGTGTTTGGTTATCAAACCCTAAAAGTTTATGAAACCCTAATTAAGTAGCCACTCTCTTTTGTGATGCCACTCCAAAATCCTAAAACCAATTCCCCCTATCCTCTCCTCTCTCCACACTCAAAAGCCCTTGACTCTCGATTTCTCTCGTTTCTTGCTTGTAGGCTCAAAGGCATTCTTTTGTGAACCTCCTCTGACAATGGTGGCTAGCTCCTTTGTCTCCTTCAATGCACATGCTTCTTTGTGTTTCGTTTTCGTACATCACCTTTGACCATCTCTAATGACAGGTGTTTTGTGCTTGTGCAGGTGGTGGCGTACTCAAGGCACCTCTTGAATTTGTGAGGTTGTGTAAATACCTGCGCATGAATAGCCAAGCGATTGTATCAAGTCCACCCCAAGTTTTTGCATCACATTAGATTATAGCTCCTCAATGCCACAAACACTAATCTTAAAACTTTAGAACTTTTTTTGCCATGAATGTTCTCAACAAGGACTAAATTTTCTGGTAATGTTATAAGTGCAATTGGAAAATTCAATCCGGATTCCCCTATTCCATTTTCTTGGATTGATGATTCAATCATCATCAATTTATGCAAGTCATTATTTTTTTCTTCCTTATGATCTGTATGTTTCTTGTCTATAGCTGTTGTTGTCATAGATCCCGATAGTGTGGCATTCTAAAACTTGATTTCCTTCTTTGTTAAAATAGTTACAACATGTTATGTTTCATTATCCACATGAACATGCAATCTCCTAGGCTTTGTAGCTATATTATTATTGTTAGGTTCACTTGTTGGCTATTTTGTTGATTCAAAATTACACTTTCTAAAGGATTGTTTCAACATTCAACCTTATTGCTCATGGCAACAACAAATTATGTTGTAGTCAATTTCTTGGCAATTTGAGAAATGAGCTTGCTATCCAAATTGTTTTGATGTAGTAGCTGGGGTATTGTATCAGGTCCACCATCACCACCACCACCACCAATCCTCTTAATTTTGTTCAAAAAGTCTTGTTTTGTTGAACCTTTTGTCTTGAACCTAATACGTGTTGTATGGGTGGTCTTTTCTCGAATCATGTCCTTTACCATCAACTTAGGCAATTGGTCCGCTTGACTTGGGTGCAACCATGGACAGTAAAAGTTCATTGCCATTTTGTTTAGGGAGATTACATTGCATTGTCCTTACATACAAAGATTCATTATGCAAGTCTTCATAATTTCTAGATGAAAAATATGGATATGTATGTCAAAAGGATATACAAATGAGATCATTGGATTATGGGAATTGAAACAGAGGTGATAGATAGAAAGAATGGTTACTTATTATTATTTTTGTTGGTATGCCAAAAAAAAAATTCCACATTGGTTTGCACAAAGCTTGTGGTTGCAGACCTTCTTGAGATGTCAGATTTGCAGGAAACATTGCCCAAATATTCTTTAGGTTAAGCTAGAGGTGAGCTCAAAAGCATCATCACTATGTTAGTATTGAGATTTGCATCATCCAAAATTGGCTTTGGAGCTTAAAGTCAAGCAGTCTTTATGTTTTGTGATTTGTTGCAACTAGCAAGTCATAGTAGGGAACCCTTGAGCTACATTGCCTAAAGAATATGTCTTAGCAATCTTATTGATCCCCAACAGGAGCTACTCCTTCCCTTCTTCATCTCAAATAGCTATTGCTCTTTTTTTATTGATCCCATTAGCAATTATTCCTCCTTTTTTTCATCCCCAACAATTGCAACAACTACTAATCTCTCTTCTTTTTTATCCTCAACAATAGCTATTTTTTTCCCATAACCAAACATTTAAAGTACCCCTCTTGTGCCCCCCCCCATGCATAATAAAAATCATTTCATGGCCCATCACCAAACTAATTTCATGTAAAACTATTCAGATGTTTTACAAATCTACCCACCTAAGTAGCAAAAAGACTAACCAATGAGACATCTTTGTCATTTGTAAGGTGTGGAGTCATGGTGGAATCATTACATCTCCTAAGAGTAAGTGGCACATTATTATTTTCATAATAGATTATTTGAATTTTGGATTAGAAAATTCAATTGTAATTTCTCACAAATATAATTTTTTAGTTAACAACTTATTCATCATATGTTTGGAATTTGGACAAATTCATTATACATTTGTGCAAGCACCTTAGGAGTCTTTTTTTGTCAATTAATGGTACTTGTTATTAATTACATCAACACCTATGACTTTGAAAAATGATGGACAATAATCCAATTCTTTCTTTAAAGTGCATTGTATGAAATGTTTTAATTTGATTACATGTGTTGAATTTATGCACATATGTATTTTGGCAAGGGTTGTTCACAAATGAACTTGTGAAAGCTAGGCAACTTAGGTCAATTATGTAATGAGAGAAAATCAATATATATGTTATTTAAAATTGTGGGCCATGTTGTGGTTGTTTAAAGTTGTCAAGTTTTGATTTGTCAAAGTGTCTATTAATAGCTAGGGGGAATCACATTAATAATGTTGTTGTTATCATTTTTAATATCACATTTTTTTCTTACTTCAACCTTGTATAGTTAAAATCTACAAGTATGAAAGATGCAACATTACACATTACTTTCATTGGAGCTTTGTAATTATTGGTAAAATATGTGATGCATATCCAGAGGAAGTTTGCCCTTTATCCTCATTCCATTCTAATTCAATTATTTAGACTATTTTCCTTTTTAAATTCAACAATATTATAAACATAATAAATTTAGCACATCATTTTTTTTTCAATTGCCATTGTAAATGGTCAATTGTTTATCCACATGTTTGTTTATGTTTGATATATCCATAGGTTTTTTTAACTACAAAACTACAATGGAATGATTAAATTCAAAGCAAGTTCCCTAACTTTTTAATTATGACAAGAAGGGTGAATTGTGACCCTAATATTGCATTCATGACCAAGGCAAAAAAACATGGGGGAAACAAACTGGAAGAGTGTTTTGGGACTCAAACACATTCCCAAAGGTGTGGAAAAGTGAATCTCAACATTCTCATTTTCCCACTTTGAGAATTGAAGTCCTAATGTGTTTCAAAATTTTAAACCAAAAGTGCAAATAACAAATGGTGTCCAAAATGACACTTTTTGGACCATTGGAACTTGAAGTGTAAACATAAAAAATGGGTTCACATTCTTCATTTTAAGATTTGAAGTTCAAATTATGGACAAAAAAAAGTCAAAACTTAAATTGGCAATTTGATACCTAATCATAAAAGCCCAAGAAATAGGGATCAAAACTAACGTTCAGTTTTTTTTAGGAATTGGGTGAGAATCATCTTGGTTTTCATGCCAATTATCACCTTGAATTTCATTAGTTATCACTAGATCCCATGCATGGGTTGAAAACCAAGCGCCCGAATTTTCGTTAAGTTGAAGATCAGACATCATGAAAACTTGGTGGGTTTTTGTTGTTAAAAAAAATGATACCTAACTAAAGTAATGGAACCCTACCTGGTTCAAGTTCTCAACCTTTATGCATAATGAAAAATAAAAAATAAAGTCAAGGGATTATTTTATTTTGAACTTTTTTTAGGGAGGCATAAGGTATCCAAGGTCTTATACCTTTCTAGAAGTTTCATAGGCAAAAAACTAGTTTCATTTGTCAAAACATCTATAATTGAAACATGCAATACGGTGTTGTCGAGGTCTTTCCAAAATTTATAACTTTTCAATTAAAAGTTTTTCAGTTAGAACTTGTATGCATGAATTAGGAATCCACAAAGTGATGAGATTCATAACTTGACAAAGTTATGAATTTTCAAGATTGCCCCCAAGAATTTTGAAACTTTTTGTCACTTTTGCTAATCATAAAATATAATATGGTGAGAAAATGGTGAGCTTTTCCCAAGTCTAAGCCATGGTGTGTCCAAATGTGGGTTAAGTTGTTCATGGTTTGTCCATGCACCATTTTAGTTTTAATGTACATTAATGACTTTTTTTTTGGGTTTGTGCAAATTGATTTCAATTTGAACTTTTTCTTTTTACATACATTTTAGTCTCATATCAAAATTCTAACACCTTCTTTGTGAGAATTAAGGAACACACCTTACATTTGCATTCCATTGCAAAATTAGAAATCAACATGTTGTTTTACCCTTGATATCATTTAACAAACCTAACGATATGTCACTTACCATTATAGATGTTCAATCGTTTATCCACATGCTTGTTTTATGTTTAACATATCAATAGGCTTGTCAAACAATATTGATGGTGGTTCCTTAATATTGAAACTATAATGGAAAGGTCATTTAAAGCAAGTTCCCTACATCCTTGCACTAAAACAAAAAGGAACACAAGATCTTTGAGAAGACTAAGATGATGCATTGGTCTTCATAAACATCTCTCAATCACAACAATTGTGTAAATTAAACAAAAATTGTAATTAGTGCAATTGGAACGAATTTTCATTCATGAATTAGCCATGAAGCCACATTACATTCATCATGGCCTAGACTTGAAGGAGGCACTATTACCCTCATTCTTATAATGTAATTTGTAGCTCTCCACAAGGTTGACATCAAGGAAATAAAAATTTCCCAACATTTCCAAAATTGAAACATTTTATGTCTTGCATTTTGGAGCATAATATCTCCATCTAAACATGTTTACTGTGAAAATGTAAACCCATGTTCTTGTAGTGTTCAACGAAATCTTTTCAATGGACTAAATACCATTCGGTGTGGAGGTGATTTCATTTTCCAAATTGTGCTCTAAAAATGTGGCTCACATGGGAATTTCAACTCCCAAAAAAATAGTTAATCCTAAAAGCCCTATTGATGTTTATCCTTGATTCTCATATATTTCTCACTTCATATGAAAGTTTGTCATATTTTCATAACTTGCCTTGTGTCTTAATTTGCCCCCATTTTTATCATGCCCTAGCTTTTGTCATAAGCTCAAGCTTAAGGTTTTGATAATGTTATTAAGTTTTTAGATGTTTGATACAAACAAATGATGAAACACAAACATGTAGTTTGTAAAAAAAAAACGTACATGTTATAACATTATATGAAATATTATTATTTTTGGATATAATTACTATAAATTATTGGTATTTATGGCACCTTAATTGCATTTCTAGTACATCACAATTAAACTTTAATGTCAAAATAACAACCATTTTTAATTTAATGACTATTTTGTATAAAAAGATATTTTAAAACACAATGTAGGTTTTTGAATACTCAAAGGAATAATAGATCAAGACCATGAAGATACTTATATTATTATGCAAAATCATAATCAAGATACCAAAATATTAAACAAATAAATCTCATTATTCAAAGCATATAAATGATAAAAGGTTTTGAAAAACATCAACAACTATAACCTATTAGTATTACATAACACCATAATTGTAATTTTAATATTTCATTTGGTATGACTTCAATGCAAGAACACTAATTGAATCATTCTTGTGCACCCTTGGGTTCACATGATGAATTAGGGTTGATTATTGATTTTGCAATAGTGGAATTGAAAATTCAAGGTTCATTATTTAATTATTTGCATTGGGATGAGGGGGTTGTGCATAAACTCTAGGATGAGAAACATCATGCTCACCTCTTTTGTCATATAACTACACATATCATAACATGCACATGGTTAATACGATTAAAGTTATAATTGAAACATGGGACATTTGTGGATTCATATAGACTTTACCATGACTTGTACCATGTTAGGACAATTATTCTCCCTATACTTTACTTGTACGAGAAATAATTTCACAACATCTAATCCTTTCAAAATAGCCATTTTTTTGGGGTGAAGTTTCACAATGTAGTGAAAATATATGAAAAATTTGGTTGAAAATACAATGGTAATTTGAAAAGAATTGCAAAAAATTGAAAAAAAGTTCGTAAAAATTGCCAAATCTCCATACATGGTTAAAGTGGCTAGCTAAAAATATAAAACGATATTTTTCCCTTCCATATTTTGTTAATAGCCAAATTTGGCTATATCAACTTATGGACAACTGCCACATTAGTTACATCACAAAATTGACCCAAAAAAAAAAAAAAGACTATTTCAAAGGCTAATTAACTTGCTAGTCCAAAAATTGGTGCATTATTCAAATCATCCTTCTTCTTTTAATGGCCTTTTAAACAACTTTTCAACGGACTTTGTATATTATAAAGACACAAACTTTTGATTAGTCTTTTCGCTTCAAACTAGAGCATGAATTAAGTGCTCCATGAATAAAACAAATTCAACAATCTAAAGTGAACTTCCAAAGGAATGAAGAATGGGAAATCAACTCTTGCTTTGATTCACCATCACTTTAAGAATCTAAACAAACATCTACATTAAATGTAGATGCATCATCAAATATTATGGGAACCTTTATAATAGACCACATGGCACAAACTATCATCTCCAATTTTTGGTTAAACATGATAAAAATTTGATTTGCACATATAAAAGAAACATGAGTATCTTTTTCCCAATTCTCTATATTACAAACATTGAGTTTATTCCAAGTTGTCATTTCATCTCTCACTATTCCTATGTTTGCTTCCAATTATAAAAAGACACCTATAACCTTTTACATTTAGACAATGATTTGGGTTAGAATTGTATTCTAATATAGGAGTTGTTGAACTAGACTTTGTTCCGCTTCTTTGCACATGTGAACTAATAATTGGCATAGTGAGATGTTGTACAATCGACTTTCTTTTGTGTCTTGTCTATGCTTCAAACCGAGCAATGATTTATGTACTAAACTCCGATCTTGAAATTCTAATTGACAAATGGATGCTTTGCCCATTTATTGAACACATTCTTCAAGTCATGCATCTATCTAATGTAATCCATCAATTGGGAATCTCTTGTTCACCTAACAAAGATTTTCCTTTCACGTGAATCGGGTTATCATTCAACCCTTTGCTTGAGAAAATTGGTTTGATGATATGTTTATCAAAAAGTTGCATGTTTGCACAAACCTTAAAACATTCCACTAGGTATTGGGTAATTGAGTAGTTTTTATGAGCTTGCAAAAAAGGCAAAATAATAATAGAATCTCCTTGATTAAGCCCTAAGGCTTCTCCCCCTCGCCCAAAAAACTAAGGGGGTTACAGTTTCCAATAGCTCCCTTTCCAACCCTAACTAGTTTTCCTTTTCAAAGAAAGACACTAGCGAATCCTCTTGTTAATTTACTTTGCAATATCTACACTAGATACTTGGACCATCTTTCTCTACTCTTTGATTGAGTTGAGTAAGTGGAACCCAAAAGAGAAGTGGGGCAGGAAAGCTCTAGATAGCACTAGTTCCAGCCAAGGCTTGTGCTGTGCAAACAAGCTCCTCATTGCAAGTTGAAACCAGCAATGATTGAAATAGGAAATGTTCTATGAAATTCCCAAAAAATGAACTCAAAGTTCACAGTAACACCTGGTGAACATTCCTCAAAATGTGGGGACCAAATGAACACTCTCCATCCTTCTGTTGCATCTCCCTGATGGGATGAGCAGAGCCAATAAAAAGGTAATAGAAGACCAATTCTGTCTGATAACTGACTTTCCTTCAGCTCTATTGAGTTGCTCAAGAGCACATACAACAATTACACTGAGTGTTGTGTCCCATCAGGTGTTCAGGGTATTGATCAACTGCTGCTGTCTTCTACTATAATCTAACACCCATTTGCTTGGATTGCAAATTTCATTTGTGTCTTATCCGTGATGCATATGTCATTGCATAGAAACAGCATTGTCCTAATTTCTCTATGGATATCATCGCCATACCTGATCATGAAATGTTCTTAAAGAATTCCTAGAGTTTTCTCTCACAAAGAGGATTTGTAGAATTGCTATAAGAAAAGTAACAAGAGAAAGCAAGAAGGAAGTAGATGCTCAACTGGCTGGAGTGAGTTGAGAAATTCTGACATCTGATTGTGTGTAACCTTCCCCCATTCCAAGACCAGCCAGAACTGAAGGAGTGAACATCATGTCAATACGTGTCTGCATATTCATTCCTTAGAAGCAAAAACCCTAAACCTGAAACTTTCCTAAAAAGACAAGCAGGGACATTTTATTAGTATTTGTCTAATGAGACCACACCCATAATTAGCAAGTGTGAAGAAACTTCAAGCAAATGAAAGATTATAGAACCATATCAAGCCACCTGGTAAATCTCACCAGCCATGTGGCCATCTGATAATTGCTAGCATTGTAAGAATGGAGGATTCCTAGTTACAGAAAGACAAGGGGATAATTCCCATCTTCCTTCTCATTTTGACATCTCATTTATATATGTGTCTAGAGTACAGGATTCGAGTTTCTGTTGGGAAGCAATGGAACAAACTGACACCATACCTTGTGTTCACTGCTTGGAGAAGACCAGCCAAGAAGTGTGATCAGAAACTTAGCCATTCATGATAAACTAGATGTGGGCAAGGATTCTCATGTATGTATGATAGCTGGCTGGCGCTTATAGATGGCATCTACAACCCTTACAGCATCGTGCACAGCTTGTACATTATGAACACGGACAATGTTGGCCCCCCCTATAACACCCACAACAGTTGCAGCAATTGTTGCTGCATCTCTTTCTTCCCCCTTCTTATGGCCGCATATCTTACCCAGAAATGATTTTCTTGAAGCTCCAACCAACAGAGGACCATGAGCATTTGCTGGGCTCCCCTCTGAGAGTGCCTTTCTCACTGCTGGCAAGTTTCGCAGCACCTCAAGGTTTTGATCCGCTGTTTTGGCAAATCCAATCCCAGGGTCAATTATGATCCGCCATGCTGGAATTCCTGCATCCTCTGCTCTTTGCAATTGCAATTGCAGCTCTTGTCCAATTTCACAACATACATCATCCCCATAGCTTGTGTTTGCCTTGTTCTGCATTGTGGTTGGGTCCCCTCGCATGTGCATCATGATATATGGCACACCCAACTCTGCCACTGTTGATAGCATTTCAGGGTCCAAGCAACCCCCTGATACATCATTCACTATTTTCACCCCTCGACTTACTGCTTCCCGCACTACCCTGCCATGCGAGGCACAAAAAAACTCACCTTTTGACATCTGCATTCAAGGCCTATACCATGGTGGAACTAAAATGTGCTTCAGATGTTATGCAAAGTACTAAAGCATTTCCGGAAAGTTGATGAGCAAATCGAATCGAACCTTGAATCAAATGTGTCCACTGATAGATCAACTCCATCCAGTGCAGGGTCCCTGGCTAAAGCATCCAACACTGGTAAGAGGCGAGAAAGTTCCTCATCTGTTGAAAGCCTTGTTGCTCCCGGGCGTGTTGACTGTGCCCCAATGTCAATAAAATCAGCCCCATCTGCAGCTAGTCTGCGAGCATGCCTAACAGCATCATCCACAGACAGATATCTGCCACAACAGATCCCCAGCCATTCTACATAAGATATCAGCTGAAATCCTACAAATTGCTGTTGGAGTCAGAAGTATGGGCTGTTGCAAAATAACTACCAAAACTAATACCTTCTTAGAGCAATAGGAGTGACAAAGATCAGGTGCTGAGCAGCAGAATAGGTGCAACCTAGACTCACACCAAAGTTTGCTATAAACCCTGAGAATGTTTAAACCCTAAGCTGGAGCCAGGAGGAAAAAGATGATGAGGGTACAGATGCATTCCCGAACAACGCAGGAATCTGGCAAATGGGAGAGAGCTGAAGAAGAAGAAGAAGAAGAAGTGAAGACATGGATCCCACAATTTATGAAGCAAGGAATGTACCTCCCACCATCGCTGAAGCTATCAGGAGTGACATTCAAGATGCCCATGACATGTGTCCTGGTCGCCCAGTCCAAGAGCTTACTCCCCACTGGAATAACCCTTCGTAACCCCTCTTTCCCAACACATGCCTCACCACCCATCTGATTCCATGCATTTGCAATGCCTCCCTTGTTGACAGTGCTATGCCTCAACCAATGACCAGGGACATCTGAAGAAGTTGGACGAGCCAAATCCACCAAAGGAGCCAATACAAATGGGCGCTCCATGAATCTTGCATGTGGAATCTGCAGTTTCTCTGTGTCAACAGTCTTGTCACCATAGAAGATGATATCCAAGTCCAATGGTCTTGGACCATATCTGTTTTGTGCATCCGTCACCGCCAAATCAACCTGATTAGATTTGTTACAAACCACTAAGTACTGTCTCATATAAGCACAGACAAAGTGCAGCAGCATTTGTACACATCTCACATGCTCATGGACAAATTGCTCTTGTGATTGCATTACTACTGAGAAAGGTGATAGCAAAGCAGTCCACTATTGTGATACCCATGAACTGCAACAAAACATTGCCTCTGCTGAATGGTGTACCATTCTCAGATGGGTACACCATGCTCTCACCATCAAAAGGGTATTGAAGAAATGTGAATGAACATCCGTTCATGTTTGTTGTAATGATATGAGAAGAAGAAGAAGAAGAAGATGCATTGAAAAACACACACACCTTATACCACCAGATGCTCGGCCAAGTTCACTTTCAATCTGCTTCAGAGTTGACAACAATGCATGTGGGTCAAGCTTGGTTCGAGCTGCTACTGCTGAGTTGAGGAAAACTGGCTGATCTGTCACGTAGGCAGGAGCACTTTCATAGAGGCAAGCATGTCTGATCACCTGAATTCCTGAATTCCGCATAAACTCCAAAGCCTTATTGAAATTTTGGACTCTGTCACCGATGTTACCACCAATTGCAATGACTACCTCTTCTGCAGCTGCAGCAGCCACCTGTGGTGTCTCAGCCCTAACTACATCTTGGTGCTGGAACAAGATCTCTTCTGATGATGGAAGAAGAACATCTGCAGTTCCCAGAGGAGGCTGTTGTTGTTGTTGATCATTTCCAGCTGCTGCAAATCCTCCTCCTGTTGCTTCTGTACTGGAAGAGGTAGACAGAGGGACTCTCAATGATGATGATGATGATGGTATGATTAATTGGCGCAGCAGTCCAGACCAAGCTGCTGAGGGTGAGCAGCACAGCAGACCAGAGCTGATGGTGAGTAGCTGATGTAACCTCCTTGTGCAAGCTCCATACTGTAATTGCCTGCTCCTCCTCCTCCTTCTCATCATCATCATTCTCCAATTTCTTTCTTACAGCTCATTCTACAGATTGTGCAGGCATCCCCAAAGAACATAGCAGCAGCTGAGGAAACAAACCCATCTGACAGATTTCCACCATTTCCATTAGCCCTGTGTGCAACATAACAAAAAACCTAAAGTACCCAAGGGTTTAGGGTTTAGGGTTTAGTGCAATATGCAAGAACCCTCTCTGAAAACAGCTATTACACCACAATGAACTCTTTCCTTCACTCAAGATTGGCCTGAAAAAAAAATAAAAATCTTGACAGGCATACACACGAACCCTATTCTGCTGAAGAGTGAAAAGAATGGTCCATTTCTACCCATTTCCCATCAGTCCTCTGAAATTCTCAAAAACCTACCAAACCCTAAACCCTACAGAGAGAGAAACCTAGGGATCTGCTCTCTCAGTGTAAAGTTAAAGTTTTTTTTGGGTTGGTGCTAAGTAGTTTGTGGGAGGTAGGTAGAAGAAGACAAAGGGTTGTCCAGAACTTGAGATCATGCTGATGGGTAGCATCGAATCTTTAGTATCTTATTAGTCTCTGAACAGATTTGGCAAGTGTTTGTTGAATAATTAATTTATTTAGAATCTTAAACTTTGGCATTGGATTTTTGAATTTCTGAAAAATTCAACATACACAATATATTATCTATTCAACAGACATAGATGAGCATCATACAAAAGCGCTGAGGTTTGGTTGCAGTGAACTAGCACCCACCAGCCCACCAATTGGCTGTTCTGTCCACTCAATGTGATCATTTACTTGTCTCTCACCCATTATCCCTGGATACCTGAGTTTAATTTATTTAAAGCTCCTACGTAATTCTACTTGAGCTTTTCTCTACTTTCTTTCCCCCTTTCTCCTCCAATTTGGGCACCAACAACATTCCTTCAGATTCCACTGCTCTTCAGTTTTTTGAGGCAGAGAAATCAATTTCTCAAGCAAGAGTATCAGATGAAAATCCAATGGTAATTGGAATCTGGTTTGTGTTTTTGGAGGAATTAAGGCCAAAGAGCATGTGAAGCATGGATTTTTGGTGCTCATGACAAAACTTGGTATTCAAGCTGGAAATTCAAATAGGAAATGTTTCATGTAGGACCAAATGAACTCTACATTGTTTCATAGTCTCTCCCACTCACCATGTGTGGGTGGCAAGGACTCATGAATCAATCAAGGGTGTATAATTCTAGTGCATCATGAGAAGTCTTCAACGAGGTGGCTGGGTAAGCACATTCATGTCAAACTTCATTTTGTGTGCTCCTTATAGGAAATCCTGATGAAAAACACCTTGTTCAGCACTACTACATAAATCATCAAAGAAACTGATGCAAACAGTCCATTTGCAGAAATAAATAAGGACATATGAGTAGAGTGATATAGTGCAATTTCTATCAACTTCACCTTGGCAGTAACTAAATTCTGTTTTCCCCTTCTCTTGAAACATGTCAGATCTTGTGCCCTGTTGCCAACAGCAGACTGTAGTTTTATTTACCTTCTGCATGTGAGTCGAAGATTTTCTTTTTTGCTGCTGTTAGTGCTGAGAATACGAACTGTTTGATGCTCCAAGTTAAGTTATCCAGGTTTGTCAAAATGGGTATGCACAAGATTAGCTGAATGAGAGACTTTGATACAGAGGTCAAATTTTAGGGTTTAGGGTTTGTCAAACATGAGCTCATCAAAATCATAGTGGTGGGGACAATTCTGAGAAAGATCAGTTCTCAGTGATTATAGGTCCTGATCTGCATTCAGAGCTACCATGTTGTTGATTGATCATCACCCATCATGTTTTGAAGACTCTTACTCAACCAAATGGCAGTCTCCCTTGGAGAAACCTTGCTCTTCCCAAATGGCTTCAACACGATGGCAAGCTCCTCAAAGCGCTGCTGAAACAGCAGCTGTGCTGAAAGCTCTAAGAGGCCCTCCAATGCCTCAGCCCTTTGCTGGTGCGATTTGACATCTAGGCCTTTGGCTTGGTGCTGCTCTGTGTACGCATCTTTGAGCAAGGTACTAGTGTGTCCACCCACCTGCACATTATGCTGACTTATAACCTTGCTGCTGCTGGATTTGTTGATGGACACCATCTCCACATCTTCACACTGTGGTTGATGAAGCTCCAGCAGAGAACCGATATCTGTCTTCCCTTGATGAGGCCCAGTTTCCATCATCGTACCATTAAAGTCAATTGCACCGGAGCTGCTGCTGTTGCTGTCAGCCTCTGGAATTACCTGCTCAGTGGTTGTACCCAGCAGGAATGTACTATGACGAATGACATGAATTACATCATTGAATCCGGGGTGCACGTCTGCTGCTCCTGCAGCTGGTGTCTTTCCCTGGATCTGAATGGTTCCCTTATCTTCTAATGATCTGCAAGAGGTCTCATAAATATCAGATACCAAAAGCAGCTTGGAGGTTTCCATGCCAGATGAACTGGCAGCTCCTCCTAGATCTTCTCTGCTCAAGAGGGCTGGTGATGAAGGCTGTCCACCTCTCAGGGAATCTGAGATAATAAGTGCACTACTCCCTTCTAAGTTTGAAGAACTCGAAGGTTTGGAGGGGACATAATCATGAATTGGGGTTAGTCCTTGGCTTGCTGATTCTTCTTCTGGGATATGAACACTAGTATCTTCCATGTTCAAAGACCTAGTATCTTCAGAGATGTCATAGCTACAAGATGTGGTGGTTGGTCCTGTTTGGTTGAATGACATCTTCTGTGTCTCCAGCAGCCTCAAGTTGAGGTCAGAAGGTTTCAATCGTCTTGCATCTCTCATCAGGTCATTTGAATCTTTCAAATTGAATTCTGGTATCAGGTCCAATCGAGGAGCATTCACTGAAACATCTGGAGACTGATTGTCTCTCAAGCTCCCTTCTTGTACAGCTTCTCCTTGATCAATACATCTGGAAACAGGACATGTCGAGACATCTTGGGAGGAGACATCCTCAAAATCTGCTTGTCTTGCAATCATTTCTCCTGAGGTTGTAACTGATGACAACTGGAAATTTGTTGCTGGGTTGTCATTTTCCGACTCATAGTGCGATGTGTATTCTGAGGGGGTACGAATTTCAGAACTGGGTGTTGTAATAGCACTACTGCTCTGGCCAGTGAGAGGGGACCCACTCATTGTATATGTCCCAAATTTGTGAGGAAGTGGTGTGGATGGTGACAACCTTGCAGGTGGTGGTGTTGTTCCAAGAGGGCTAATTTTTTCACTTGGGCGTTTTACAACTGCATCATCATCGGAACTCATCTGCCCTGGATCCGGTACCATGGGTGCAGTCATCCCCTCCAGTTTCCAAGCATTTGGCAATTCCATGCCATTCAGCT
>Ga0209208_10007338_pt1 | contig 14958 bp, 9 predicted proteins | sample S1TSphfallax_3_FD_187694 | JGI IMG/M metagenome (GOLD analysis project Ga0209208, IMG submission 187694) | Host-associated microbial communities from peat moss isolated from Minnesota, USA - S1T2_Fd - Sphagnum fallax MG (SPAdes) (version 2) | ecosystem: Host-associated > Plants > Peat moss >...
TGCCAAAATGAATAGGGTTTTTTTTTTTCTTAAAATTAATTCATTTCTAAAATTTGAAATTATTGAATTTTCCATGATCTATTATCATATTGTCACATGAGTAGTGAAATTATTCAGAGTGTAGCCTATTATAAATTTGATGATTTTCAACATGTTAACTTCATATTTTCACCAAATTTCAATTCACTATTTTGAGGATTATTTGATGATGAAACTGACCTTAGGGTAAGGTAGTCAAGATTGGAAGTTTAATGGGATGAAGGTTGCCCCCTTTTAATAGAAAATTTGGATGAAAACTTCTACACTCTGCAACACTAGAATATGATGCTTCCTCTTCTTCTTATAGCAACAGGCCATGTCTTTGGACAGTGTTTTTTCTTAGGAATTTTTGTTTGTAGCCAATAATTTTTGTTTGTAGCCAATTTGCGGATCATCCATACAAAGATGTAGAAATAGTGGTGATCAACTCCTAGGAAGATTTAGCCAAATCTGGCTATAAACCCATAAATTTAATCTATAAATCTCCAATCGTCCTTCTATATTTTTTACTACACTAAAAAAAACCCAAGTATAGAAATGTGGTGATTTTTTTTATTTTTCTTTTTCCTCGCTTCTGGCAACTAAAATAACCCCCAGGGTGGGACCTGTTCTTTTCCTATATTATTACACTTTAGGCCGGGTTTACATGAGGAGCTGGGCCTAATTGCTCATGTAAAATCACTTGGGCCCAATTTTAAGTTCTTAACCAATAGGATAGCTCTATTCCGTTTTCAAATTGGACCTGGGCCCTCATGTAAACGGGGCCTTATTGTCTCAAGTGCATATCAATTTACAATGCAAAAGTAGTACTGAGTGAACCCCTAAAATGCTGCACATTGGGTTTAGGGTTTAGGGTTTAAGGTCTTAGGGTAAAACTAGGTACCAGGCCGAGATTGGCCAAGCTTGAAAAGTTGTTGCAGCAGAACCAACTCCGGGATAGAGCTGCATGTGAAACAGCATGTGGGATGAAGTAGTACCATTGAAGTCTGCTTCCTGCCATAACCATGTGCCACATGTGGTGGGATGCACAAACAGAATGACTACTAACTGATGGCTTTGCTTCCTGACATACCTAATCATGTGCCAAGTGAAACTTACCTGAATGGCAACTGAACATCAACAATTGCTCCTTTCTGATGTAGAGGACCTTCAAAGTTTTGACTTGTGTATAAATATAATGCCCGTCATCATGGTGAATTTCACATTGCAAACATTGTTTTGTTTGTGAGTTTATTAGCCTTTTCTACTGGAAGAACACCCTCTGAGTGCATGTCACACTGCAAACATTGTTTTGTTTGTGAGTTTATTAGCCTTTTCTACTTGAAGAACACCTTCTGAGTGCATGTCACACTGCAAACATTGTTTTGTTTGTGAGTTTATTAGCCTTTTCTACTTGAAGAACACCCTCTGAGTGCATGTCTCACACTTCTCATGATTGTTGGATGATAAGCTTGATCTAAGAGCGGCTCTTCAAATGAGAAGCGCTTGATCTTGACCACAAAGCATGATTGTATCATGTATGCTCACGGATTCAGAACTAGGTACCGCCTTTTGTGCAATTTTAAGAGTTGGCTATGTGTTGTTAACTACTCACTGGTTTTGATGAATTTGGGATTCCTCAAAAACTTGCAAACTAGGGAGAGGAGATTTCTTTACCTGCCAATTGGGTAGGTAGTTATCATACACTACTCTGCAGATCTATGACCTAATGCAAGCTCGAGAAATGGTTTGCATATTTCCAAATGGTTAGCAGAGTAAAAAAGGAATTTCCCCGTGCATTGAATCTCATCCTAGCTGCAGAAAGAAATGGTTCTCAATTTTCCCTTTCTACCTTTCTGTTGGTTCCAGTACATGAACATGATGGCATTGAAGGCTGGCCCAGAACTTATAAGCAAAGCCAATTTGTGAGACCAAAAAGATTGATCTTCAAGTTTGATGCTTCTCTCCCCCCAACTTTATCACAAAATGCTTACTCAATGCCATGACAAAATCTTCATCAATTCATTAATACTGACACTGAACAATTATGTTATGCAAAGTGAATGGGGTGGCTCCATTGGAGGTGGATTGTTGAGAATACAAATGGGTGCTCGTTGTTCATGGACTCAGCTAATTGAGCTGGAGAGTTGTGGTGGTGTAAGTGGTGGGTGAGGAGGTTATGGTGACCATGGTCTACATGATATCAATGCTTCATGCTGGATGTTATAGTGCGGGCGTGTGAGCTTTCTATTGATCTTTTTCTACCTCTTTTTAGTAGTCCCCTTACAAGGCACAATGGACAGGTGAAGTTGGGTCTACCTGACTCTAACTATTGTTCAAAATCCAAGTGCCCATTATGCAAATTGTGAAAACCATCATGTTTTGGATCATGTTGGGTACACTAACTTAGCTCATTGTGCCCCCTCATGTTCTTGATAATTTCATTGAAGAAGTTGTCAATGAGCACAGATGCACCGAGGTGGTGTCATAATGTTTCTAGAAAAGCCCTCAAATGAGTAAAGGTTCACTGAGCTAGTTTCATAATGTTTCCACTCACCGTGCAAGAGTTATTGAAATAATACTGAATAAGTTTGTCAAGGAAAATCTAGTAAAATGAAAATCAAGGATTGGTGGAGTCTTGGGAGCCTCTTGCCTTAGGCTAGTCCACTTGTAGAAGAAGTGTTCAATAATTAACAATGTTTCTCTATCTTTTAATTTGGTGGAACATTACGTCTCCCCATTTTTGTAAAAAGACATAATATAAAATGTTGTAAAAAATTTCATTATGTTAGAGGTTCAAAGTCTCAATTTTTTTCAAAGAACTTGGCTATATTTATTGCTGAAACTTCATTAGTTATTTTTTATTACCAAAGCTGATTTTGAAAAATAAAATAATTATTCCGCACCAAAGTGCCAAACCTAAAAAGGTTCTACAATAGTCATGTTTCTATTAATTTGTGAAGGGGTGTGCCCACATTTATTTATTTATTTATTTATTCTAGAAGGAGCCATTTGATTGGCCCATCACCAATATTTTTGGAACATGGGGCACTCTCCAACATAGAAGCCTAAACATGCTTCCTTCCCCCAAAATAGAACCATCCTTTGTCATGTTTCTTGAAGGTTTTAAGTTTTCTTGGAATTGTCAATTGGACCTAACCAAAGAATCAACCTATTTTTCAAAATTGAATTAAAACTTAAGGTATTGCCTTGTTTTTAAAAGGTTTAGGTTTTCTATGTACATAAGTACAATTTTCTTGAAAAAAAAAATCATTTTTCATTTTAAACAAGTTATTGCATTTGAATGGTTGTACATAATTAATATTATATAGTTTATATCTTGAAGTGTGTGCACTAGTTGAGCAAATTAATTACACAATTTTTTTTGGTTTAGTTATGTGTAATGGAGATGGAACTAGACCAATTTTAAATTCTTGTGAATTTTTTTTAAATAAAAAAGTTCAAAAATTCAAAAAATTAGTCTTAAAACCGAACTAGAGGTTCCATCTAACACAAAACAAAAAAAATTAGAACTAGTATTAAAGGTTCCTTTTGAAATCAAGAACTGGACAACATTGGTTGAAACTTGGTGACTACATCTTGGCTTAATGGCTCTACACAAGGGACTAATTCACCTCCAAAAACCATTATTTTATTGATCATTTAAAGCCATATAGAAGGTCAAATGTGTTGAATAGTTCCAATGAATGGCATTAGAAATATTTGGCCCTAACTCTTAAGGCCTTATTTGATTGATAATGAATTCAATCCTTCAAATCCCAACATTATTGACAAACAAAATTCACCAAGAATGCGTATAGAGCATGTATATACTTGTATTTTGCATACACAAGTCTGCCATGATTAGGGTACTAATGTGATGCAATACCTAAAACATGAAGACATGACCTAATTTTCCCTTCATATGTTCAGGAACCAATATGGAGCATATTATTCCTTATTGCTTGTGTTTACTGGTGGGAGTGGGGGATGAAACAAAAAATGGACAAATCCATTGTAGAGAAAGAAAGGAATACAAGGGACACAACACTATTATCTTGTAGCAAGCACCATTGTATACCAATGGTGGTTGTTGCTAAAAGTTTCAAGCTTGATGATAGCTATCACCCATTGGAAGAACTGTCATGAAAAAGAAGAATTAGTAGAGATATTTTTATAACATCCCTCATTCTAGAATAAATCATTATTAGTATTAGTGTGGGTTATGCCCTTGGCTCAAGGGTGAACTACTTGTTAAATAACTAATTTCTCTTTTTTTTTTGTATTTAATTGAATTTCTATTGACAAAGATTGCTCAAAATTCAACACCTCCTACATCTTAAATCTAAAAGAAATCATTTCCATAAAATCTTATTCATTTAATATTTTCCATCAATACCAAAAGTGCACCCCAATTTTGCTTTTGTTTTGATTTTATTGAATTTTCAATGAAACAATTGTTCAATATTCAATAACTCTTGCACCATATGTCTAAACATTATGAGACCACCTGAGAGTACCCCTACTCATTGGGGGCTTTCCATGGGTACAAAGAACGTTGTGGGGTTGGCATGGTTTGGGAGATCTCAACATGACAAACCAATTAACTAACTTCCTTAATAAATATATTTACATGGAACAATTGCCATAGTGTTTGTCAAATATTTCAAATGTGTATTGTATTATAGAATGGAAGGTGTTTCCAAGTTTTTTGCTAAAAGATGTGGAATTTGGAAAAGACCAATAGATATTAATCAATGAGCATATGTATCCAAGTAGAAATTAGAAAGAACAATTTAAACAAATATTTCTAGTAATTGTCATGGGATTTTGCAACCCCCTGTAATTTATAATTTTACTATTGATACTTCCCTTATAACAAACATAATAGAGTCCTCTCATTTTGTGAACAACAACAATGGTTCACTTAATCAATTGTGGTGATTTTTTTGGAATATTTTTGGTGTGCAACATTGGACTAGTTGTCAAATTCATCCATGTGCTTTCAATATGTTGGGTGGTTTTAGTATTATTTATTTGACTAAAAAAATATTGAGGAAAATATTCATACAACCAATACTAAGACACAAAATAGATGCATTATTTATCAAAGTTCATTGTCACAATGAAATGAAATATTATATGTTCAATACATATGTAGTTAATTCATAACAAAACCAATGTGCATGTACCTAAAATCCAAACATTCAAGTACAATTTGCAAAGATTTCAACATACATTTTTATTTCGTTTTACTTTCCTTAAGACTATTTTGGCATGTTTTGTTGGCCCAATTGAATTAATTCTGAAAGGGAAAATGGTATGGACTCCAATTTTGCCAAGATCACACCCCAATTTTCCTAAAACATTCAGTCTTGATTTTGTTGATTTTTTTGAAAATTTTGTTCAATATTCAATAACTTTTGCATTGTAGGTCTAAACATTATACAACCACCTTGATGTACCCATATTCATTGAAGGCTTTCCAATGGCATCAAGAGTGTCACAAGGGGTGTTGTGGTTTTGGAGATTTCAATGTGACAAACAAACAACCTTCCATAATAAATAAATTGCATATGACTTACATTTTTTTTTAAATTACATTCATCAACATTACATCCAATAAATGAAATAAATTATGAAGGGCTAGGTGAAATTTGTGAAATGTGAAAAATTAGGTGTTGAAGTCTGATGAAAATTTCCATTGAAAGCATACCTGTTTTAAAATTCATGTGCATAAATATAAAGTGCAAATAATAATAATAGTGAGAAGCATCTACAATCAAAACATAACAAAGGAACATGAGACATAAAGTGGCATCATAGCATATATCATTCTCTAAGAAGTGACCCCTTGTGCTTTTGTGCTTTTTATCATTATGGAACCAAGACAAGTTTTGAAATGGCATCTATTTTTATTGAAATGCTAAAGTTTTGATATTTGAATAATGTGTGTTCTTTGATGGGATTGAATACCTCGAAAAGTTGCCTAGCATTATAACAAAATTCAAAGGTACCGTCTACATTGTAAAGACATACAAAAATGAGTAACTTCATTCAAAGTATGAAGGAATCGACAAAATGGGTATTTTTTTGTATGTTGATGGAGAGACCATGTAGATTTGTTTGAAAAGTTCATTTATTTTAATTTCCATGTCATAAGAGTGAAACTTTCTTTACATTTTAGTCATTAGAATTCTCATCCCTTTGTTCATTTGGAAGGACACTCTTTAGATGGCAACATAAGGAGGGTGTTTTTCAAAATTTTCAAATAAGTGGACTAGCAATCATCCAAAAGAGGAATGAGCCAAACATGGCTAAAGGTTAGGTAGGAAAGTAGATCCTTCTTTGTACTAGTGACCTTGATGAATGCAGTGTTTAAATATGACTACTTCCAACAAATTTTACTCAAATTATGGCAAGTTTTGCAAAAAATTAAAAATTAAAAACCCTTTGTAGCACTTGCATGTGATTTTTTTTGTCACCATGGTGTGAAAACTTACCAAAAAAGACATTGAACCCAAGGTTATTATCAAGCAATAGTTGTCTTTTTGGAGCACATTATGGTTGACTAAATTCAATTACATCCCTTCACCTCCATTCTTTTGGCTTTCGCACATACAAATTGAAACTCCTAAATGCACTTATGATACATATGATTGTTTCCAAAGCCCAAATGATATGCATAATTTAGTAACATTGTTAACCTTGAGTTAATCTTTTACCTTTTACCTAGGAGGTTAGTTACATAAGGGGCATCTTGATAATTTTTATTATTAGTAATCAATATCTTCACATTGGGGAATTAAGCTTAAATTCTAGGGATGGTAGGTAAGAAGTCAACCACCTACCTTCTAAAATGTGATAGTTGGCTACCTAATTGCATAGAAGGTAGGAGGTAACTTGGAAAAATTCTAAGAGGACTAGCTAGTTTAGTGAGACTTCTAATGGTGTTCTTCTTTAGGTGTGGACTTAAAGTGGATTTTAAGGGGCATGAAGGCCTTTTAATTAATGTCTTTTGCTATTGTGGTTTTGGGAATGTGGATTTTTATTTTTCTCTCTCTTTTTCTTCTTTTTATGTTTTTTTTTCCTATTGATTTTATTCTTCTTCTTGGAGTAGCACCTTGGAGGGGGGTGTTTGTATTTCTTTTCATTTGTAGGTTGTTCATTGTTGGGAGGAAATTTTTCTCATTAAGAAGAGGGGAAATAGTTCTACCTTTTGTATTCTCTATGGCGAGGTGGGCCTAGTAAATATTAATTGTGATTTATTCTCTCTATTGACTTTGGATTTTAGATGTGTGCTTTTCCAATTGTAATGGTTGGCGAGGAGGTATTTGATAGTTATTAAAATGGGCTGCTAATATTGCATTACCATGGAAGTATGTAATTGTGGAGATGTTGCACCACTCTAAAGGGTTGGAGAAGTTGTTACCCTAGTGGTAGTTCTATTGCAAGGCATAGTTACTGCCTTTATCAAAACTATTTCTCTTGTTTTATTCACACATGGAATACATAGCTTATTACCCTAATGATAGTGCAAGGTGAGTAGATGGTAGAGAGATGGGAGGAGGTAGTATTATTGTCTAGTGATAATTGGAACTTTCTTCACCTTCATGTGTAATTTTTTATAGTTAATGAATTAAAATTATGATTTTTTAACATTATTTTTTTCCAATATTACCTTTAAGCTGAAGGTGATTATTGGGGACCTAGTTGGGTGTTATTCACAAACAAATATTTAAATCCATGTATGCATGGTGCCTAGATGATGGGCAACATAGATATGACTAATGTACGTATCAATTTCAAAACATCATATTTGTCAATGTTCTTCATGAAGAAACAATCAAACATACCACTATTGTACCTTAGTTTGAAGTAAACTTTATTGGTGATGACCTTACTAAATTTAATCTTATGGTTTGAGTTTTGGTAATGTACATTTACCTTCAAGCTAAGATACGTTTGCAAAATATTAAAGGGTAAAGATGGGTATCTTCCTCCCAACAAATCTTAAGGCACATGTTCTTTCAAGCTTGACAATGGGTTGTGATTTAGTGGAATAGGTCATTGATATGTATTTCAAATGAACTTTAGCACAATTATTTATTTATTTATTTATTTATTTATTTTCATCATCTATTTGTTGTTCATAACATCTCCACTATCAAAATGGCTAAAATTGAATTGTAGTGGCAAGCAACACAAACTTCCCTAAACTTTAAAAATAAAATCCTTTTCTCATTAAATCCTTCATCATCTCAAGGCCCAAAAAGATTGTGACTATGTGGAAAAAATGGTTGGTTCAACTTTCCAAGACCACAGGACTCTATCTATTTTGTTCCTTTTTGGTTTGATGTTCTTCCTATTGTTTATTAATGATGAAATAATTTGGATGTAGTTTAATGGGGTGGTTGACATAAGCTTCCTAAACAATTTTGACATTTCTTTTCTTTTTGTCAAGGTTTATTGGTGTTTGTACCAATCTTGGTTGGGTCAAAGTCTAAGAACCAAACCCAATGGGTTTACATGGACACAAACTCACCTCAAAACCAGACTTCATGGGTCTACATGGACTTAAACTCGCTTTAAAACCAGACCCATGATGAAAATATGATTGGGTGGTACCATTAGAAACAACTTAAGGAATATTTTAAAGAATGGTCATGAAATGTTTGGTAGGAAATTTTTATTTTTCTTTTGTTTTTGTTTTGTTTTGTTTTTTTTTTTCCTATTGTTGCATGCATGGAAACAAAGGTTTTGATTATTTGTAGGATGAAATACAAGATTCTTTCTTTTTATATTTGATGGACAATAAGGTTGAAGAAGTCATATTTTTGAAGGTATAGGAATTCCAAGAATGTCATAATTCTTGATGGACATTAGAAGCACCCAAGGCTTCATTTTTCAAATCAACAACCATTATCACTAAAAGAAAAGAACCAATTTATGACTTTCAAGGGCAACTAATTTTTAATTGCAAGGGACATTTGCAACTAAAAGCTTGTTAGTTTAGACAAGTTGAATAAAACAATAGTTGCAAATTTGGATGAAGTTAATGATCAATACATACAACCCCATCCACATGCAACTTATATAGTACTCCAAAAATTGTGACTAGTATGCAACTAAACTAATGAGTCTAAATAACTTGCCATGTGGACATCAACATGACATGTCATGGCTTCAAAAATTCCAACAATTTTTTTAATGCCAATATACATGGGCACTTCCCATTTATGAACATATATTTCACATGTAGCAATCAAAGTTGAACTAAAAGAAGAAAAAAAGTTTATTCCTTTTCATGTGGCCCTTGGATGAGTACTTTTCCTAACCTTCAATTGTAATCCAAAAATTCAGTATATACATTTTAACAAATTGTTATTAGATATTTTCCCTAGACATATGTCACAAGCATCTTCTCCAATAATAAATAAAATTAGGCAAGGTTATTAAGGATTCCTACTTAGTTTTTATGTTCAGTTTTGAAATTTGTTACATTTCTAAAACTTTTGATGTAAAAAATGTTTAATCACATCAAAACATATCCAAATTTTGATTAAGATCGGCAATTAAAAAACCCATGATGTGCATAATTTATAAATATTAAAATTCTAATAAATATTGTACCAAAAAAACACATATCAATCTTGAAGTTAAGATGGTTTAGGAAAAATGATAATGTGATGTTCCTTATGGTACCACCCAATCATATTTTCACCTGCCATTGGGTGTTATAAAGGTTTTTTTACAAGGTCTAGGTCATAAGTTTAGGTAGGGGTTAAGGTTGTAAGCTTATGCAGGGTTTAGGGTTTTAAAATTTTAAGGTCCTATTATTTCAATGTCGTGTATGGATGAGGAAGTTCTTCAAATTGCAATAAATAAATGAAGACAAATATGCTTGCATTTATTTTATTATAGAAAAAAATATGAATTTGTACACAAAACTTCAATTTCCTTCATATCTATATTCAAATTACTTGGGGGGGGAGGGGGGGAGATTAAGAGTTGTTATGTCCATTTTTGGGTACAAAAATGAAGGAATGACAATATAGATATTCTAATTATGCATAATCTTAAACCATGAATTGTTGGAATTGGGATATTGTACTTGTGAAGAAAGGTGATTACCAGTTAGATTCACAAATTAGTAGTTAAATTTTGACTTGAAATTGATGGGTCTTATCAAGATAAAACCATTAAATCTAGGAATTGGCCATCAATCGTTTTCACCCAAGCTTATAATTGATAGGTTTTATTCTAATTTTAAAATAAATAAATTCAGATCCAATGGTTTTCCTTTTAATGGAAACGGTTAAACACATAATTAATGATTTGGGTTCAAAAACTTAAAAGAATCAACACCAATGTTGTGATGAATGTTGTGCAGCTTTTAGGTTTTAGAAGGAATCTTCAGTTTTGGTTTTGGACAATGTTTTTGGGGCTGGTTTTGGTTCTTGTTGCATTATTTTTTATATAAAATTGGGAATTGGTTCCAAATCCAGATTTTTAATGTGAAGGTTAATTCTGGTTCCAATTTTTCTTAAATTTTCAAATCAAGTTCGTTCTTGATTCTAAAGTAGGTTAAAGCAAGTTATGGGTAACCTCCTAGTTAGGTTCCATAATGCCAAACATGACTAGAAACAATGCAAATAAACCAATTTTATTTATATTTTGAAAAAAATTATTCCAAGGCTTTGACAAGGCCAAATTAAGTGGATGTAATCTATTTTTAAGTTCTAAAACTACATTAATAAATCAATAGCATTTTTTGTAGCAATTAGTTTCTTGTTTTCATGTTTCATGCATCTATATGCCAATTTTGAGATATGTGTCTTGCCATCCTTGAATTCCACCCTTAAAACTCATCCCCTCCCCCCAACTAGCCTCAAATCTGCCCTAATTCAGCCCTGAAAAAAAAATTTAATGCACCCCCTTTTTGCCCCCAAAACAATCCTAATTCAACCCCAATTCAACCCTCTAAAAAAACCACATACGCACCTTTAACCCCAAAATAATCCCTCATTCAGCCCTATTCAGCCTTTAAAAAAGCCCCCAAATACTCTTCAATTCATACCCAAAATTTGCCCTATTTGTGCTTTCAAATCTCTTAGTTCAAAACCCTAAAATATTGACCCAATTTTAGCCCCAAAACACCCCAACATTATGCCCTAACTTTGCCAAATTCGAGAGAACAAGAAAACTTACATGCAAAGTGACATTAAGAGGAATAAACAATTTTTTTAAAGTTACATCACATCGGATTCCTAAGATTTGGGAATTTGGGCCATAAAGCAACAACCTTGTTTTGGGTATCATTACAAAACCTATAACAACCAAAAATAGAATTTTTTTATAAAAAAAATCATGAATATGGCATCAAACTTCAAGAAAGAAGAGATTTGAAAGATGTAGGAAATAATAGTCAAAACTTACATAAACCATATTATTGTTTTCATCCAACACCAAGAACACATGTGATGCAATTACATTTTCATTTTCATCCATTGGGGTTTCTTCCATTTCCATGATTTTTTTCATGAATGGAGAACCACCAACACGCGCATTATTAGGTCAATTCTTGTGGATGTTTATAATTAGCATCTCAAGATTGTTCATGCCCAATCGAAAACACCATAGGTTAGTGCAAATACCTACAATACTAAAGACTCTTTCTACCTCAATCTAAGAGCCAATAATCCCCAAAATTTGTCAAGTATAAAACCAACATACGAAAAATGTACCACATGGATTTTCCACCATGCAATGGATATTTACATTCCTTCCCAATGAGTTTTTTAATTTTAAAATGGGTTAGTTGTTCTTTCACCACTAATAATGCCGTATCCTTATCACTTTCCATGTGATCATACAAACTAATTGAAAACTTAGGAATGCAAAATTACTTAAGGCTTTCTCACTTGCATCACTCAAGTTTAAAAACGTGAAGGCACAAATAAAGAGTAGGAACATTACATGTCTATCATATGCACATTCCTTTCCAACATACCAAATTACCAACCCCAACCCTTTGTATCAAGGATCTAACATTATTCTAACATGTTGTGAGTTTTGGAGTTTGAAAAGAAAACATAAATGAAAGGAAGGGTTCTAGAACTACTACCACCTTTTTTGCATGCCTTGATATTATAAGACATAAAGTTCATCATTAAAGTCTTGAGTCTCACTAAAACTAGATGTCAAACAATCCACATGCATTTGACATACAAGTGACATTGTCATAGCAAGGCATTAGAAAGTAGCCAATAACCTCAACTTTGGTTCAACACACAATGTTGGACCACATGTGACCCAAATACAACAATTTGGGCTTTAGCCAAAACTTATAGGATTGGTACAAGGCCTTGAAGTGCCAAAGATTGTTGCCTTCCATGGCATAGGGCAACAATGTGTTTGAATTCCAAGGTGATTTGAAATAAAATGACTTAGGAAACAAACCTAATTTTTATTGGAGTATTGAGCTCTCGTAGGGGCATTAAAAAAACATGCCTTGTGCCACTCTTGTCACCCCTTCCCATTCTTTTTGGTCCAAGCAATAGTTTTTGCAAAATAAATTGTGCTTCCTTGATGTAAATAGTGGTTAGGCCACCACAAATTTTAAAATCGTCTATAACATGTTGGCAACACTTAAACATTTCATGCCCCCAATATGACCCCACAAAAGGTGTTACCAACCTAAACACTTCACATGAAACAACATAAGTCAAAGCAATGGTCATGGTTGAAAGATTACCCCTTCATCTTTGACATATGCAATAACTCAAACATCAAGGCCATGTTTTGCACCCACTTCATTGATTTGCAAAGCCATGGCACTCCTAGAAGTTTCTACTATCTCAAAAAACTAATGGCTACATGACAAGCTTCCATTAGTCATTCAAAAAATGAACAATCATGACAAATGTGTCCACTTCCATTCTAGACATCCATAGATCAAAAGACACGGTGCAAATTACAATAATTAAGGGTTGAAAAAACATACTTTTCCTTGGTCTTTCCAACCATCCTAGGTAAGATTTCATTGACCAAAGCTCATGAAGATGGAAAATTAAGACGAGGATTTTGCCTCATGACTAGTTTTCGGCTAAAAAATGAAGTTTCAACAAAAGATAATGGCACTAGCTCTTTAGCTAAAAACTATGTCAAATCCTTTTCAAATTGCTTTGATTAGGATCATCCTTGGTGTAAAGTGTATCACTACCAAAAAGAACAAGAAATGGTTGATGGGGTGGGGGTATATTTTTTTTTGTAGGTTGCCTATATCCTTTAGGACCTTAGTTTTCTTGGTTAATCCATCCACTCCACAATTGCCAATGAGTGGTTTTAAGATGTTTTATCAAGAGTAGAAATCCCATTTACCCTTTTGTAAGTTATGATGCCCTTTTTAAAAGTCCTGCAGTTAGGACAATGGGATTATGAAAAACCACACTTCAATTGCTTAGGTTGGTTTGAGTTTGAACTTACCTTAGAAAAGGATGTGTTAATAGGTGCAAAGAATGCCCATGTTGTGGCATTAACAACTCTTGTTTTTCCAAAAATCCCATTATTTTGTTAACAAAGCCCATTGGGTTACAACATTTGTGGTGGTCAAATTCTATGGTGGTATTGTGCTTGTAGCTACACCATAAATTGATGCATAACCATAAAAATCAACCTCCAATGGAAGCTCATAAGGATAGAATAACTTTTCAAGAAAAACTAAAAAGTCTTCCATGCCTTCAACATTAGAAAAACCACCCCAAAAAGGATCAAATCTAAAGGGGCTACAATTATAACAACAGAAAACAAAAAGATGAGAAAACCATGAGGAGCAAGGTGATGGCTAGAGGGCTTGCAACAATAGCAATGCAAGACAAGAAGACCATGAAACCAATAAGATGATGGCAAGAAGAGCTAAAAAAATAGTGCAATCTAAGAGAAGACCTTAGTCTCCTCATTATTAACCATTAGTCACCTCAGTCCAAACAAACATGCCATGTGGCATCTAAATATAAGGCAATATGTTAGTCACTTCAAAGAAAATGGACATTCCATGTGGCATTTAAATATTGGCTATTATGTTAATCATAATATACATGCCATCTAGCATCACTAGTAGAAATCAGCCAAAATGTAACCAGTCCATTTACGACTACATGCGACTTGTAATCATTTGCGACTAAATTTGGGAATATTGCAACTACAAGATCAAATTTCAACTATTTTGGTCATTCTCACAACTATGATGCAACTATTAAAATTTTCATCCTATTGGTTGGATTGATTTTACATTTATTTTCATCCATTATTAGGTTGATATGTCCCATTAGTCGCAATAGTCACCAAATTAGTTACATCCTAAAGGTATTCTACAATGACATATGGGTGTATTTTAATGTATGTACTAAAATTATATATAATATGCATACGTATGTATACTATTCATATAATGAATCTCAAAATTAATATTTGACCTTTGAATTTTTTATTCAAATCTGAAATTTGTAAAACATTATTTGAATTTTAGATTTTGGATTTGAACATGATATTTTCAATTTAAATTTAAAAAGGCTTATTTGATCTAAAATATGATATTTGAATTCTACACTAATATCTTTGAATCCAAAAATTAGTATTTCAATTCAGAAAATTATAATTGATTATAAAAATGGACATTTTAATTTTGAATATTTTAATATAAATATTAAATTTTATATTTCAACTCTGAAATTTTTTCATCTAAATTTTAAAATAATCATTTGATTTGAACCTGAAAATTTAATTCCAAATTATTATTTTGGATTCTTAGAATTAATACTTCCAGTCTGAAAATTATTAATTGAGTCTAAAAATGGACATTTCAATTTTGAATATTTTTATTTGACTATGAAAATTGACAGTTCAATTCTGGAAATTTTTATTTAAATTCAAAAAACT
>Ga0209208_10007339_pt1 | contig 14956 bp, 6 predicted proteins | sample S1TSphfallax_3_FD_187694 | JGI IMG/M metagenome (GOLD analysis project Ga0209208, IMG submission 187694) | Host-associated microbial communities from peat moss isolated from Minnesota, USA - S1T2_Fd - Sphagnum fallax MG (SPAdes) (version 2) | ecosystem: Host-associated > Plants > Peat moss >...
TCCTTCACACCAAAGAGACTGAGATCTGCCGTTACTGATCATCAGAGGCGGCCAAACAGTCCTCACATTCACACAAGTCGCCCAGTCAGGGAGTTTTCTTTGCACGGTCACCCATTGTCCGGCTACAATTGATTAATTATAAATTATTTTATATGATAAAAATAAAAATTAAATATTATTTCAATATTATCTCATGTTATGAAAAAAATATTATTTAATCAATAAATTCTAAATTTAAACTATTTTAAGATAATGAAATGTTTATTTTTTTGATGTAGCTTTTAATTTGATTTAATTTATGATTAGAGATAATAATTTAAAACTTAATCACTAAATTTTTGATATAACATTTTTAAATAATGATTTCATTGTGATGTTTGAATATGATGGTTGTAGAGCATCAAATGTCAATTATAAAAAATATTTGGGATAGGAATATTGGAAATATTAATATATTTTGGTTGTATGAGACATTAATATTTTAAATTATTTATCTAGAAAAGATGAAATAAAATCATGAAATCAATTTTAAATGATAATAGGTAATTAAACATGTAACATATAAATGAATAGAATTAAGGTAGATAAGTAGTTAATAAAATAGTTATTGAAATGTAGGTAAATTACTTACTTACATAAATATCCACATTTTAAATTACCTATTTACCTACATAACTTTGCTATATTTTTATAACCTATTTATTACCTTACATTACATATTTTATTCACAAACTAGTTACTTAATCTAACCTACATACATATACCTTTTTTTTAAAACAATGAATGTTAGCAAAATATTTTAATTATAAACTTAATTTTCTTATAATGGGAAAAGGTGTTTAAAAGTTTAAACACAAAAAAAGTAATATTTAATAATGTACATATTCATTACATACATAGATAACATTTTAAATTCATAGTCAAGGTGACTATAATGGCTAATTGTAGTCACACTACTAAAATTCATGACTATAGTCGATAACTTAATAATGTAGTCATATTTTTGGAAGAAAAGTTTGATAGTCATTATAGACATGTTTTATATGACTCTATGACTAAGGTGAAGACATAGTCACAAAATGACCTAGTCAAGGATTTCACATTTTGACGTAATGTGTTGTCAACGACATTAAGTCATTTTGCCTAGAAATATATATATATACAACAATGACCATGGGGTGGATGTTAACATAATAATAGTAATATAGTTTTAAAAAACATTTTGAAAATTATGGCATTTTAAACCGTAGCCATGAAATACATCTATAATGCAATTTATATTACATTATTCAACAAAGTTATATCATATAGAATTAGATTGTGTTTCATGAAGCTCTAATTAATTGAAATTATGGAAAAAAAATTTATCCATAAAAATTTAATGATAAAATAAAACATTCATCCAAGCTGCAGTCACAATAACACATACCATAGCAAGTGTAACATTTGCTTGGCTTTTTCGTGTTTTAAATTTGTAATTTAATTTGAATTTGAAATTGTAAGATTTTTTTATATAGTTTTATTTTAATATATCATGGGAACATGTGAATTAATTTGACATTAATTCAATGAATAAAAAGTTCACTAAAACATTCAATAAACATTATAACATTTGCTTTTATGCAATAAAAGTACTTGTAATGGATTTCAATTTTCTTTTAATGACATTCTTTACCAAATTTTTAACATGAAGCTTAATAAAATAGTATGAGAAAAAAATTAAAATTTTTAAAAAAATTAAACATTTATTAAATATAAAATATGCATGAATACAAAAATAAAAATCATAATTTTGCCCCTAAACAGCAATGAACAAGGGTGGAAGTATAATGTAGTATGCCAAAAAAATATCCACCATGTAGTCATAATCAATTTATGGCATAAACATGAAAAAACTTATTCAATTTTTTAAAAACTTTCATTATGAGGCAATGGTGCACTCCATTGAGTTTATGATTAACTACACATAATGTTTGAAGAATTTTAGTGTAAAAAATATAATTGGAAACTATGTTTTAAACTAGCTTGGTTTTTAAATTTCAAACATACATTTCTATGAAAACTTTAGTAGATTATGAGTGTAATATGAAAAAATTTAAAACACATTGACACATATTAGTGCTTCATCCATTCGAAAGTATAAAAATCCAATTATAATTGTATTTTCATCATATTTTCATATACTTGTTAAAAAATGGGACACATACTTTTGTGTATTTGTATTTCTAAAAATGTATTTAAAAACATACTAGAACATGCAATATTCTAATATTATTCAATGGAGTTAAGAAAATTCCTCTTATCGATCATTAAAATAAAAAATATTCATGAATTCAATGTGTTAGGGCTTAATTTATGGATATTTTCCACCAAAAAATCATGTATCGTTCGTTGGCATACTTTGCCATGCTCTCACCCACAATAGAAATCTTAATATTAGTTTTGCTTGTTTGGAGTCATAAAGCCCTTGGATGGGAAATTTGAATGTCGATGTTAATAAGAAACCAATAGGCACCTTAAGATCATGATTAAATATAGAAACTCACTAAATAAACTAACAAAAACAAAAATATTGCCAAATTTTTTCATTCAAAATTTTATATCATCATCTCACAATGAATACACCACTAGAAAATCTTGTATTATGTAACCATCATATTTGTGATTGCATGCAACTATCTATCATTTGCAATTATGTTTTATCATTTTTGTAACTAATCACCATATTTTTAAAAAAATTATTATTATTGTGATTATGAAGTAATTATTAAATTGCATATACTCCCATATTGATTTTATTTTTGCATTTTTCATCCAAGAATAAGGCTTTATGTTCATTTAGTCATAAAATCAACTAATTGATTAATTAGTATAAACTATGAAATAATTAATGTAACTCAATTAATTGATATTTTAAATTGATAATAACCTTTATATAAAAATTTGTTTCTTAATTAATTAATTAAAAAAATTAAATTGAATAATTAGAAATTAAATTATAATTTAATATTTATTTATTGAATTAGTAATAAACTAAATCAAATTTAATCTTTAAGAATGAAATATTTTCAATATAACTATGAACTATTAATTAAAAAATTTTAATTACTATGGAATAGCTAATTAATTATAATCTAAATTAATAAATCTAATTCAAATCATTATTTTACATAATTAATTCATATAATTAAATCACTACATAATCAATTGACATATATAATGATCAAATAATTACATATTTAGTTGTATAATTTATTAAATTAAAACACAAAACATATTTTTAAAAAAATATAGTTGTAAACTAATTTGCAATTGAAGTGTGACTAAAAGATTTAACCCATATTGTCACAACCTTAACCTTCGGCTCACAACCAAGGCAAGGGCTTGCGAAGGTGCGGGCCAAGTATGAAGCCTAGGAGTCACATTTCATGCTCTCGAGAATGCAAGAGAGTGTGAGGGAATGAACCCTCACACTCCCAAACGAACTCCCACTTTGGGAGTTGGAGTCCTGGTGGACTCCTGAATTTTCAGAGAGTAATTGTAGGGGTCAAAACCCATTGGATTGAGAAGTTCTTTATATCATTGGAAAGTTCTTGGAACGTAAATGTCTAAAATGGGCTTGCATGACCCATTTGGACATTCAACAAACAAGTTATTGCCAAAAGAAAGGCTAAAAGTCAAATTGTGGGAGTCAAATTGGCAATTTGGCTCCCGACCACTAAAAGTTAGGAATCACCCCAATTTCCTTGCGTGCAAGTGGTGTGCGACATACCATTGAAAAGCTCTCGATGAAGACTATAATTTTGCTTCAAACCTCATCTCAATTAGAGGTTTGCATGCAAAGTTATGGGCCCCCAAAATCATGGGAGTCTAAGCTATGGGAATTTCAGGATTCCCACTTGGGAGTCCCGGGACAAATGACATTTAGGTGTTGGTCCCGTGGTTAAGCACAAAATACATTATAAAGGGGAAGGTGGTGGCTTCCCCCAAGTTCGGGCCGTGCTGAGTCTTATGAATCTTGTGAATCCGTTTTGCCCGTGGCTCATCTATGCACTAAAGTGCTACAATTATGCATTAACCAACTTGTTGTTTGGTTTGTGTAGGTCCATGTGAGTAAGTGAAGTGTTTGTCAATCTTCTTAGTCCCATCCCGAAACTCCAACACACCCTTCTACCCTTAAAGTGTTGCGACCTAACGAACGTGCCCAACTCCTTCTCCTTTTGTTGTCTTCACCTTTCGACTCACAATTGAGTCCATCAAGGAGCTTGGTGGTACTACATAATTAATTAACATATATAATGATTAAATAATTACCTATTTAATTGTATAATTTACTAAATTAAAACACAAAACATATGAAAAATAAATTTTAGTTGCAAACTAATTTGCAATTGAAGTGCAACTAAAAGATTTAACCCATACAATTTTGTTATTGAATTTCATTTCACAAACTATATAAAGAAGGTGTGTTTTTTTTGTTTTCACATTAAAATACATGTACCAATTTGGGATGAACTCCAAGAAATTTAACCTTAAAAACATAACATAATTTTTTAGAAAACAATTTACATAACTATTATTTAATTCATTTACCCTTTTAAATATTCCTACCTACTTGTGTATCCAATTTACTTAGGTACCTAAGTAGGACCTACCACATTACTTACTTAGGCCTATGTACCCCCTATGCATCAAATAATTAGTTGCAACATAAATCATTCAGAATTATATCGAGGGCTTGGATGTGATGACATGATTGTCACGATTTTGAAGAGTCATAAACTAATTAATAAGCCATCAACTTTAATGACCTTGATTCTATAAGGAAATGATGCCTCCCATTTTCAATATTTTCCTATTTATTTATGTAATAGTCTATTTTCAATAATGCCCCTTTTATGCATAAAGAACATTAATGAGAAGTGAAACGCCTCGAAAGACTATCCTCTGGATTTCCTTTAATGGAAATTTTGGTTTTTCAAGCATAAATGGGAATGCCCCCAAATGGCTTCCAATACAAAGCAAACATGAAAATGTATGGAAAAAGTAAAACAAATTTCAAAGAGGAAGTTTTCTAGATTCATTAAAATTCTTTCAGTACTTCCCAAGAGTTATAATGATACTACAATCTACTACAATGGTTGTTATTTTCCTTTTCAATATCCTTTCCATTGTTGCAAATCATGGAGATTTGTCCATACCTATGTTTACTCCAATGTTTATTATACTATCAACTTTAATAGACTCCATATTTGGATAATCATTTTGACTCTGGAAAAATGGTAACAATACATTGGTCAAAGGATGATAATGTATACATTGACCATATACATCATCCATGTGAAATGTGTTAACATCATGTTGAGTCATCATTTGCAACTAGATGTTTGATGGGACTAATAGATTATTAGTTGTTAATGTTCATTGCAACTTGCATATAATTGCAAATTACAATTTTGCAATAAGCATTTTTCTTCTAGTGATATACCATAACAAAACTTATCTTGCATATCCATAAATAAATTCAACAATTATACTAAATGAAGAACCAATAGATAAACTGAGTGAAACAAACTTCAAAATAAACAAGACACCACAAAGGGTGAAATCATGTAATACCCATTCTTTAATAATATCATAATACACAATCCCTAATAGCCCATCCACTCAAATTCAGGTGTATACCTAATTCATAATATAAAATAAATTTCTTTGGTAACCTTACATGGCCTAGGTATATTTTTAACATAAAAAGGATAATTGGCATGAAGAACATAAAAGATATTTGATATTATCCAACTAGAAGTTTTTCTATTTATTTCAAATGCACCTTTGTTAACACTATGTAAATGTACCTACAAATATCCTTTGGCATGTAAAAAGATAGTAGAATATTAATTGCCAAGAGTATTAAAGTTATTTACCAAAACATGGAAACCAAAAAATAGAACCTCCGAAAAAAGTCAAGTTAGATAGTCGCGTTTCTTTAAAAGGAAAATGCAACATGAGGAAATCCAAATTTCCTTTTCAAACTAAGATGATAGGAGTTTCGTCCTATCTTTTGTGTTTGGCTTATGTCTACATGTTCACTTAAAGGCTTACTTAATTATGTTATGGGATTCCTTCACCTAGAGTTGGACTAAATGGATTCCACAAACCCTACCTAACAAGTTATTTAGAGTTTTTTAAACTTATGGATTACTTAGGGGGCTACCTATGGACTATTTAAAGAAACACCTAAGCACCTACCTAGGTTATGGGACACCTAAAAAACTTAAGTTTAGACACATTTAGTGAATTTGAGCAAACACCTAAAGACTTACCTAAATAATAGGATACAATGATACTTATGGGGTACTAAGGGAGTATGTAGAACTTACCTAAGGGGTTACATAAGACTTACCTAGAAAGCTACCTAAGGATTATTTAAGGAAACACCTAGGTGTTTACTTAAATAATGGGATATCTAATGATTATTTAAAAAGGTATCTAGGAGTTATTTAAGGAATCCAAGGAGTCATCTAATGAGATACCTAGGTTATGGATACCTAAGGTTTACTTAAAGAACTACATAGAATCCACCTAAGGGGCTACATAAGGCCTAATTAAAGACTACTTAGGGAGACACCTAGGTGCCTACCTAGGTTATGGTATACTTAAAGGTTACTTAAAAGGTTACATAGAAACTACTTGTGGGGCTAGCTAAAGATTTTTATGTTAAGATATACTTAGGGGTTATTTAGGTGACTATTTAAGGTCGACTCATAATGCAAAAGGTAATTATGTAAAACCTACATAAGGGGTACCTAAAGCTAACTCATAGTTCATATGTAAACCCTACATAATTCTTTAAGTAGTCGTTAGGTATCCTCTAATTTAAGTAGGTCCTTATGTAACCCCTTATGTAAGCTTTTGATAGTCCTTATCTTAGATAGCCCATAACCTAGGTGGTCTTTAGGTAGTCTTTAATTAACCCCCTAGCTTCCTTAAGTAGCCACCTAAATAACCCCTAGGTATCCCTTAACCTAGGAAATATTTTAAAAACCCTTTAGGTATAACTTTTGTAGCATTATAAGTAGTCCCTAAGTATCCCCTAGCCTAAATAGGCCCTTTGGTAGCCCCTAAGTAACCCATAATTATAAGTAGCCTTTAAATGGGCCCCTAAGTAGGCCGTATGTAGCCCTTCATGTTTAAGCTTTTCATCATCCATGTCTTACATAGGTAGGTGGGTAAATAGGTAGGTAGATAGGTAATAAATGGGTAAGTATCCCCTAGGTAGGTAAACAAGTAGGTACAAGAAGGGTAAGTGATCAATAGGTAGCCCATAGGTACATAGGTAGGGCCTTAAACTAGTTAGCCCCCTAACTACGTAATCTTTTAATCTATGTGATCATAACCTAGGTAGACTAAAATTTAGTTTAAAAAAAACTATGGTGGTAACTTTTGAGAGTTCATCCTTAATTTTGAGGAATGATCTTCATTATGACATGGACTTTATGGATAACTCAAAAGGGAGGATGAATGAAAGATCATGATCTAGCCCAAAGCAAGGATTCCTTTTAAATAATGTTTTTCTAAAAACATTTCTTGGTGTTTGCAAAAGTACTTAACATTTGTATTTCCTAACAATAGTATTATTTCATTTTGAGACCTAAACAAAAAAAACATGTGAAGGTGTGCAATAGAATTTTTTGTAAAAAAAATTACATTTTAATCATAAAATATATAAGTCTACCACTAGTTGGCATATATAGATCCCATCTTGTACAAAAATGACTTTTTTATAGTTATCAAAAGCATTTATAACAAGAAACATAATTGCAATTGGTAGATGTGTATGTATGTGTGTATGTATATATGTATTTAGAAATGATTATCTAGACCCACCTTCAATGAATGGGACATGGTTTTTTTCAAACAAGGTGTGATTTACCTACAAAATGCAAAATACGTCTTTTAAAATACACTTGTGGAACATTTCACAAAGACCTTTATAACCTTATCTATAGTTGAGGAGTATTTAATGACTTCTAAAAATTGATAAAATCATATATTGTATTCATCATTTTTTAGACATTTTAGTTTATAAAATGTCCAAAAAATTTTAATGTGTAAAGTTATCTTATCATTTTTCAAATTCTTGTGTGGTATTGGTACCACACCAACACCTACACATATTATTATCCACAATTTAAAATCAAACAACAAATTACACTGTCATAGCACATGGAACCAAAGAGGTCTTCGTTTGCAAAGCAAAACAAACAAGAATCCAAGATGACAACAACAAGCAAAACAAGTTTGCAAAAAAACACTTGCATTAACAACAAAAATAGAATGAAGTTTTGTGTAATTTCAAATCATGAAAATTGATTTGAAACACGCAATACAAGGTCTTATCCCCCACACACATAACAAAAAACTTGAATCCCTATTCACATTGAATTGGTTCCAAATTAACCTAAATAACATGTAATTATTCTACTAACTCAATTTCAAGCTATTTTAACTAAAATTTAACAATGCAAGGCTAAACTTCAAAACAAAGTTCACAAATGCCCAAAATTCATATGAAGCATTCATGTGTATTCCATGATTTTCCTTCTTAATAATTCATAGTTGAAAGTTTGATTGGACTATTACCCTATGATCATTTTTAGAATCATTTTCATTTCTAATCAATGTGTTTTAAACATCAATTTGGACATTGTGTAATGAACTCAATTTGATAAGAAAATGACCATATTATCTTGCAAGGAAGGCACAATTCTAATAAAATGATGTTAATTCAAAAAAGATTTTTGTTCATTCTGTTGGAGGTGAATATAATAAAAACTTAAGCAACCAACTAAGCCCAAAAAGTTTTTTTTTTAAAAAAAACCACTTTAAAATAATTTTGGGATTTTTTTCACAAACAATTACATCCATTGGCCTCAAGGGCAAAGATCCAAAAGAAGCCAACTCTTCTTCTTTTTTTATGTTTCCTTGTGGTCCCCATATTATTTTTCATCATTATTTTATCCCATATTTCAAAATTGAGTTTTTCATGTCCAAATATATTCACGTTAATAGAAGCCAACAATGCACTTTTAGTGACTATTTATTCTAGTTAAAATTTCTCAAAATACCTTAAGAATATTTCATTTTTTAATTGAAAAAATCATTAAAATTTCTTATAACCCAATATTATGTTGCATTATATTATTATGTAAAGATCTGTTTATAGGATCTCCTTTAAAATATTTCATTTTCAAATCATTCAAGAATCATTTGGGAGTTCATTAAACAATGAAAGACATTGGTTATGGTGTTATTAAGGGTGCTTTTGATAATTCTATTTTTATTAGAATCATTCCACATGCTTCCATGATATATTTCAAGCATTGTTATGTAAAACACATTAAATAACTATAATTTTAAACCTTTAAACATGAAAATCCAAGCATTGGTTACATGTCCAATAGCTCCTATTAATTTGAATGTACTTGTCCATGTAGGTGGGTAAAGGAAAAGGGTTTGATAGTTTGGCTTGAAAAGGTAGCTTATTTGATCATTTTAATATGGATGAATGAACATGCAATCATCTTCCAAAAAAACTCTTCATATCTCTAAGACAACACATTTTGTAATTTCTAATCATTTCAATTTTAAAAATCACTTTAAATTCAAAAAAAATCCATTGGTTCAAAATGTGTTAAATGATAGACATGCACATTTTCTTGTTGAGGACTTTCAAACAAGGAAGGCCCCACAATTTGTAAAGGTTCAAGGGTGGTGACCAAACAAACACCTTTCTTAATATAAATAAAATTTACATGAAAATGCACATGTTAAAAATGCATTAAAACATGTGTATTTTCATGTACATTTAGGTGGGTAAGGGAAAGGAATGAAGTAATGAAGTTTGGAAAAGATAATTTGAACATCACAATTATGTGAACATCATTATTTTATTATATAAAATAATTAAAATTCCCATGATTTTCATGAATTGGCATGGAAAAAAGACAATTTAAAGTTAGTTAATGTGCCAATTATTATTTATTAACTTTATGAAGGAATGAAAGATGAATTCAATTAAAGGGCACCCCTATATTTCAAGGCTTGGACTCAAATTGAATTGAATTTTAATTGGATTCAATATGACAATATAATTACATAACAATTCAAAAGTGTTGTTATTTATTTTAGCCCACATGTGAACACAAGCCAAAGAAATTTCTTCCAATTCAACATTCAATGCATCAAACATTGTGTCGAATTGCAAAATTATATATTATTGTTAATAAATTGTTGTTTTGTTCATAAGAGCATGGAGTCCATACAATGGACCAAGTCACAGCATATGCAAATCTATTTAGTGTTTGTACTTGTAAATTATACCTCCAAGTTTCAACCTATAAATGTGATCATCCAACACCCATTCAAGCATGCATTTTAAAAAACAAATTACATGTGGACATCCTACACCATCAAAAATTAACTCTTGAAAGAAAAATTATATATAAGTTGATTTTCACATGCTAACAATTAAACTTAAACTTTGTGGGTGGTTGTTTCATCGATGGACACAAATGTGCATGAAAGGAAATAAATGATTTGCAAAGGGCAAGGAAAGACAAATTTATTTTAAAACTTCATCCTAGATTTTGAGATGGAGGCATCAAGAGTCAATGCTATCAAATCCTCATTGACATTAAATTTCTTGATGGTATGTTTTGATACATACCAACAACAATGTCAAGACCAAGATCCAAGTTGGTTGTTCACCATTCATACAAATAGTTGCCAACTCTTACCATAAAGAGGAGCTCTAACTAACAATATTGACAATGTCAAAACAAAATTCGAAAGTGTTAAGCAATTCATTATACCTCACCTTTGTGGAAATGTATCGTCCTCATCATATGCAAGGCATAGAGTTTGGACACCATCCATAATGTGAAAACCAAGATCCAAGATATAAATGGATTTTGATTGAATATGTCCATACCACTAAGGTGCTTCAATAGTGCTTTTGGAAAAGGGAGTGGATCAAGCCTTTTATTAGTCACATGTCAACCTTCATAATTTCAATAAATAAATAAATAAATAAAAATTGTTTGATCATCTTTTGTCAATAACTTACAATGTTTTACAACCATTGGTTGCTTGCTTCATACTCATCAGTGTACATGATCATACATGTTTTCTTTAACATTGCAATATTAACAATCAATATCTTTTGCAAGGCTTTTATTTTCTTCCTATCACATTTGGCCAAATTAACTCTTTTCAATTTAAGATCAATTTATCAAGTTTATCAAATAATTTTCATGTAAAATTATTCAAATAGATTTGGATGTTGTTGATTTTTTCCAGAATCATTAATTTAAATGAGAACTGAATTTCAAAAAGAATTTATAAAACGGAGGAATTGTCTGGAGTTAAATGAGAACTAAATTTCAAGGAGAATTTCTGAACCGAAGCAAGTGCTTGAGTATAATGAAGTTACTTTAATTAAAATTATCATGCACGCTCCAGATTTCAACATTCCAAAAGGTTTTAAATTATCTCCTTTCACTCCTCACACAAAGCTTTTGGATTGTCACCAAATAACATTACTCCCTAGAAGCATCACCTTGAAGGACATAGCTCATGATTTATGATCAGCTGAAGCTTGTGATTAACATGGAGTGTTCTTGAAGAAACACAAATTGGCCAAACAAAAGCTCATAGGTAACAGTGTCCTTTTACATTCCTCAATAATGGAACAAAATTCACAATTTAAACCATTCTTTTCAATATCCCAAACTCTTCCTTTCTACATAAGTGGAAGCATAATAGGAGCAACTTTTTCCATTCAAGATATTCAGCACCAGTGGTCCAATGGCCATCACCTTGTGACCCAAGCCTTATACTATGCGGTTGATTGCCTACATTATTTTTTCATGTGCTGGGCCACCAGCTATATTGCTTGCTCTGAATTTTTGAGAACTTTGAACTTTATGCCAAGAAAACACGGGCTTAAATGCCACAAGCAGACAAGACAATAATAAGCCTATCAGACACAAGAAAAAATAACTAAACTTCTTCGGTTAGTTGCATGCGGCCATTACATACACCCCACAGCCAAGACAAGATCCTCAAGATAGTAATTCTGTACAGAAAAGGTCGCAAGCAGATCAAGTTATCTCCTGAACAAGAATCAATAGAGTTTCTGCAACTCTTGAACACAGTGGCCTTTTTGAGGAAAAGCTCATGAACAACTTTACAGGATGGTTGTGTTATCAGTTGAAATAATGCCCGTTGCACTTTAACCACAAGTTTAACAAAATGCAAAATCATGGGAACAGGAGGGTGCACATACTTTTAGTATCTCATAAAAATTCAAAGTGAAAAAAGTCAGAACATTCTGGGATTCGGTAACCCCCACTAAAGGTCAATATTACCATTGCCTATCAACGATGAACACACCTTGCAATGGAGCCACATGGTAGCTGCACCCTTCGCCATCAAACTCTGAACCAGATCACCCAGCTAGCCCACCCATTGTAAATCTGGTTCAGTATCAATCTCTCTACCTCACCTTGATGCTCCCACATGGGATACCCATCCCATTGAACTAAGTGTTTGTGGCCCTGGTGTAAATTTGCTGGTTAGCATGAACAGCAACCAACCTGGTGGTGCCTTTTGCCATCAATTCCTTGATGGCCCTACGTGCCAACGAACCATTTATCATCATGCACAAGCCAAAGAGTTTACACACAGGAGCAGAATCACCACAAATAAACTGAATGAAAAACAGGCAGGAAAGCAAGTCCCTCCATAACTCCTGGCTGAAGGCCTTGTGGGTCAAGACTGGAGAAGGAAAAAGCAAGCAAATATAGAAGTTGATGATGCAAACTTTGCGAACTGTTGCATCCGTATTTTTAATTAACAATAAGCACCATGTAAATTTATCAATGTAAACATTTTGATGAAATTTTAAAGCTCCTTCTTACTTTTTTTTAAAAGGCAATGGAAACACAACTCAAAGAAACATTCCAAATGTAATAAAGACCTAATGCATGTGATGTTCAAAAACCAAGCTCCAATCATATTACATGCAAAAAGGGAATTGAGAATTGAATTCATGCTAAAAATATTGTCATTGCAAATTACCAACCTTAAAACTCATGTTCAAGATACTATTGCCGAACATAACAATCTTGTAAAATTTCGTCAAGCTTTTTTTATGTTAGGATTCAGCCATAGTGCACCATATACACATGTTCACAAATTTGCAATGTTTCATTCACATTACATGGTCTATAAACTGTACATAGATACCCATTCCAGTACCTTCACATAATTGTTTGAATTTTTTGGAATCTCAATCACACTTGTAGGATTGACCCTTGCAAATGACTCATCAATAAATAAGATTTTAGGACGACCATCAAAAGGGTCCAGTCTAAACAAAACAAACCAAAAAGGGTGTTAAATGGGGCCTAAAAATAGTCAAGATTGGAAAAATATTTATGTTTTACCATTTAAAACTATAGCAATCATGGCAAGTTGGTCCTTTCTCATTCATATGAATGTCAATGAATTCAAACCAAAAATCCATTTGACAAAATTTTTAATTTAAATTTTGATTTAGGACCTTTGAAAGTGAACACCTATTGCATTGAATTGAATCCATTTTGCAAAGGACTATCAAAAAAACTCATATTAGAAAACAAAATTGATGGGGAAAATTTTTTTTAAATAAAAACCTATTAGACACATTCAAAAAACACTCATACCCTAAAATATGTGAAATTCCAAAACGTTAAAAATTCAAAAAACTTTCCAAAATTGATATAGAATTCTAAAACTTCAAAAGTCATTTACCACATATAAATGGTGTATAATGTACATGATGTTTTAAGAAAAGTTGTATTTTATTATACGAAAAAAATAAAAAAATCAATTTTTGATTATGATTTGAAATTTTTATCATTTTTAAAGATGAAACACAAAATTTACAAGGAATTGACACATTTTCAAAAATTCATATTTATTCAAAAAAAATTAAAAACATGTCATCTACATTAAAAATTTATATGAATTTCTCATAACAATTTGCCAAAAAAATAATTCAAAAATTCATTCATATGAAAAGTGTTTTTTGGACAAAATGACATGTAGTCCTTTTCTAAAGTAACACCGTCAGTTCGCTTTATCTCTTTTGTGCCCAAAAAGGTGAAAGCACACTAAGGGCGGGGGGGTCAAAATTGTTATCACATTGTACTATTTTTTAAAGGTCCCATGTTTGAACTTTAACCATGTCACTATTATCAAAGATTTTCACAATGCTTTTGCATATTATGGTAGGTCAAAACCCAAATAAATCAAATTCCATAGAAACTACATATAGTATATTTGTGCCAAAAATATATATGTCACAACATATTAAAAAATGCAAATATATTCAAAAAAATGATTGAAATGATTTTTAGTCTTCATGAAATTTGTAGTATATATTAAACATTGTAATTCCATATGTTTGGAATAAGTTTGTGAGCCATGTGAAGAGTTTGATAATTATCATATTGCAAATGGGTTTTTTGGGGATGATGACCATAAGTATGTGATCAATTAACATTTTAACAAACTATCACTTTCAAATGGAAGATGAGAAGATATGTGATGTGGGTCATTTTTTAAATTTTCATTTCAAACATTTTTTGGATTAGTAATTTAAACCAAAACTTAGTGGAGTCCAAAAGCATAAACCAACTCTATAATATTACATATAGCATAAATATATCCATTATTCTTTGAATTTAATCTTTTAAAATCTATTTCTTTTTTCAAATAATATGAAATTTCATTAACTTTGTGAAAATCAAAATATCAAGATCAGACACTAAAAGTGAAACCCAAAATGAAATGCAACATGTCTTGCAAAAATATACATTATATACATGTCATGAAAGTGAACCCCCCC
>Ga0209208_10007341_pt1 | contig 14953 bp, 21 predicted proteins | sample S1TSphfallax_3_FD_187694 | JGI IMG/M metagenome (GOLD analysis project Ga0209208, IMG submission 187694) | Host-associated microbial communities from peat moss isolated from Minnesota, USA - S1T2_Fd - Sphagnum fallax MG (SPAdes) (version 2) | ecosystem: Host-associated > Plants > Peat moss >...
TCATTCGGTCCCGCATTATGAGGAATGTTCACCAGGTGTTGTTACAAAGTGCTAACTGTCAGTTCACTTTTTTGGGAAACTTTATGGATTAAATCTTATTTTTAATTAATTGTTCTTTTTTCTTTTTTCTTTTTTTTTGGCAAAAATTTATTTTAAGTTGGTGAAATCTCGTCAAAAATTAATAAAAACGCCAAAATGGGCAAAATGGGGTGATTTTGGAGGTTTTTTTAAATCAACAAAATTGAGTAGAAAATTTATTAAAAATCTCCTAACTGACTGGTAACTGTGAGTTTCCACTTTTGGGGAACTTTATGGAACATTTCCTATTTTAACTGTTGTTGCTTCGAAATCGCTCTCAGGGGGCCAAAGTCATTACACGAGAAAGCAACGCAAAGCAAAGCGAGCCAGCGGCTTGTTTCGTGTCCTTGTGTGTGTGTGTGTGTGTGTGTGTGTGTGTTCTTGCGTTTGCGTGTTCTTGTGCATGTGTTTTGCGGGGTGAAAATGGAGGAGAATAGGTGCAAGGTTGTGGTAGTTGGAGGAGGATTGGCAGGATTAGCAGCGGCGAGAATGTTATCCGGTTACAGGAGGGGACTTGAAGATGTGGTGGTATTGGAAGCTGATTCGTCTTTAGGTGGTCGTATCAAACACATCACTGGGCTTGCTCCTTGGCCTGTAGAGGTGTGAAAATAGCTCCGGGATTGATTTCTTCTCCTTTCTTTTCTTTTTGCTTTTCTTTTGTTTGTTCCTTGAATTTTTCCCCTCCCCCCTCCCTGCACAAAATGAGTTTGTTGTCCCCTTCCTCCTCCTCCTCCTCCCTGTTTTAAGTCTTTATATGCTGCTTTGTGGGGGATGGATTATTGCTACCTTTGAAGAAATGAGATCGGTTTTGGGCTTTGAAATATATCCAGGTGCATGCTTGCTTGTGTTTTTGAAGACTGAGAAAAAAAACAGCAAGCATGCAATGGAAAGCATTTTGCAATCTAAAAGAGAACAAACATAATAATTTCTACTGTTAATTTTTTTTTTCCTGTGTTGCTGTCTGTGTGTTACTCTTCTCTATTCCTCCTTTTTCACAACTGCAAATGCCTCTTGCCTGCATTGTGAAATTCTTTCTGATTTTTGTGGTTTGTAGGTAGGGCCAGAGTTTTTGCACGGCAGGAAGCACTCATCAGTGAGAAGAATTGCAGAAGAGATGGGTTGTCAGATTCGCGAGCTTCCCTATCATATCCTCCTCTGCATTCTTCATTCCCTGATCACAATCTCAAAATTTGGTGGAGGGATCAACATTTTCAACTCAAAATTTTTGTCCTAACCAAAACCATACTCTCAAAATACTATTGTGGCCTCACGGAAGCAGATAGATTGCTGTGAAAGTACAAACTGGAGATCATGTTTTTTATTTTGTCGTCAGGAATGGTTTGATGCCTTGACCAGGATTACACCAGATCGCTACTACTTAGGCCATGAGGGAAGGATGGTGAGCAGCAGTGAGGCCGATGAGCACACAGACATTCTGCATGTCCATCAAATATTTAAGAGACTTGCAGAGGAGGATCCTGAAGTGCCAGACATGTCAATGGCTGAGTATCTTCATTGCAAAGGGGTAAATCGTGTTGTTACACAGCTTGCTCAATGTAAGGTCTCAAACCCTCATGCATTCTGTCTTTAGGAGATGGTGGATTTTGTCATGCATTGTGTGTTGGAGGTGGTTTGTTGTCTCCTTTGCTGACTGAAGGAGAATGTTGAATCTGGTAGAACAGCTTTTTATGCAAATGATTTTGGATGCTCATTGGAGCAGCTGGGCTTGCGAGAGTGCATTGAAGAGGCACAACAGTGGATCTATGGGGACACCTATCTTATCCTTGACCGCCCCCTCTCATCTATAATTGACTATCTTTCACAAGGCTTACAGGTGCTCACCGTACTCCTCTTTGAATGTATTGTTTTTCGAAACATCCACAGAGACAAGATAAAAGCTTTTGAGCATGTTCCAGAAAACTAATATGGAACATAAGACGGTTCATTTCATTGGTCTGGAACTTTTGCATTTATGCAGGTGCACTTAAACTGGCCTGTGGTGAGGGTAGAGTACACAGAAGACAAAGGTGTAAGGTTATGGAGCCAAAATGGTTCCACCATATGTGCAGACTACCTTATCTTGACGGTGCCCATGGTAAACCTTAACCTTCAAACCATCCCACTCTTGTCTATGTGATTTGATAAGAATTGCATGAAGATGGCTTCAGTTGTTTCTGACCTGGACTTGTTTTTGGTGTGTTGGCATGCAGAAAATTTTGCAAGAATGTGTTGTTGAGTTTGATCCCCCTCTCCCTCCATCAAAGCTTAAATCTATACAGTCTATTGGCATGCGTAATGCTCTCAAGGTTCTTCGTTTGCACTTCATTCCTCTGGGATGTGGATCTTGTAGTGTACATGGCATTGGATTTTTTGCTTGGATATCTATTTGGCACCATCAAAACAACATGGATTTTTTTCTGATTTCTGAAGTTCCATGTACACAGATAGCCATTCTAATTGAAAGCCTTTCTTTTAGAAGTTTCATGGGGCTTTAGTATTGACCTACACTCTGTTGAATGGGTGCACCATGTTGATGTGAGATCACCAAGTTCCAAGATGTTTTGATATGCTGTAATGTGTCCAATGTTGAGGTGTCCACCACTCGAACTGGCTAGTATGTTTTGGAGATAATGCAAGGTGAGTTATTTTGCCTCTGAAGTTTTTTGGCTTTTGGCGTATGGCAGGTTATAATGGCATTTTCTGAGTCCTTTTGGCCTGAGGATTTGTTTGATGTGATTTGCACTGACTGTTTCTTGCCAGAAATATGGGTGACCCAATATCCTGATGTAGCAAATGAAGCAGGCCAAAGAACAGCTTTGGGCCAGTTTGTGGTGGTTGGATTCATGGCAGGGGAGCTAGCAGTGGCAGCCTCTCAGCTCTCAGATGGGGACATTCTGCTACGAGCCTTGTCTCAATTGGATTCAATGTTTGGAACTATAAATGGTAGCACAACTCTGAATGCAGAACCATGCTCCAAACCAAGTTGTGCGTTTCAGGATACAACAGATACCATGAACTCAGATTCCCAGGTTTTGGAATCTGATGGGGAGATGATGGATCCTTTCCTTGGTGTGGCTGAAATGCCTCATAAACTCATCACCAGGAGTGAACTTCATCACCGGGAAATGGCTTCTTGGGATTGGAAATTGAAACCTGCATCAACTTCATTTCAAGGGGGCTATGTAATGAATTGGGAACTTCAAGAATATGTGAGAGGTGGATACACACACCCTTCCCTTCATGCACATGGTGCCAGGAGAACACTAGCAGAGCCTCTTTTAGGAAGAGTTTTTTTTGCAGGTGAGGCAACACATCCAGGGGTCAACCCCTGTCTGCAAGCAGCTTTTGATACTGGTCAGCGGGCAGCCAGTGAGATTATTGCCCTGGCAAACCCCAGTAGGTTGTAAGGTCCATAGCTGTCTAACTTACATTGGTCAATCTCACATGCTTGTAGGACATTTGTTTTAGTCATGATTTACATTCTCAGATTCATGTTGTGAGAAGTTTCAGCTGTGATTTATAATTGCAGATTTTTCTTACACAAAGCTGCAAAATTTTTGTTGTCATTTACAGTCTCAGATTCTTAAAGTGAGAAGCTTAAGATGCGAAAAACAGACAGAAATTTTCAAGATATCATTTACCTTTGCTTCGGAGTCTTATGCTGTCCTTCTGTGGGTGTGTAACTGGCTGTCCAGTGTCTAGATCATCATAGAAAGAGGCACCACGTTTTTTTTTTCCCTGAGTGGGGGACACAAACTCCAGTACTTGTAGCTGATGGTTTGTTCTACTCCAATTCAACTTCTTCCTATCAATGGCACTTAATTCTGGCTGAAACTGCACTTGAGATTGGTCTCTTACAGGAAGTCACTCCTATTTCTAGGTATGTTTGCTGTCCTAATGTACTCTTCTTAAATCTCCCACTGAAATTTTCCACTACAAACTTCTTTGATTTATAATAGCTTGCTGCAAGACTGCCAATTTGCACAACTCTAGTATGTGTTCTCAATTCTTAAATGGTACCTGACAGTGGGAAGCATACACAGATAGTGGAAGAGGGGGTCTTTACCAGATACACTTTGTGCTGCTGATCCAGTAGATTCAGATTTCAACCAGAAATGAATTTTTGACATTCCTATTTGTAGGAAAGCTTTGCAGGACATGGAGATCAGAACACTTTGCAAGACAGTCATAGAGAGAGAGAGAGACAGAGAGAGAGAGAGAGAGATCAGTGAGTTCTGTTGATAGTTCCAGCACAGCAACCATCAGTAGCTGATGACCTTTCCCTTTGAATGCTTCTCCTATCAAATCTGAACAACCCCATCCACAACTTGTATACCCACAACATGCTCCCGAACAATGCAAACACAATCTTGAATGTCCAACAGCAAACTAGCCATTGTGGGATTACTGCATCATTGTCAGCTCTGCCTCCTAAATAAAAGCATCCAATCTCCCACGCCAAGAGTGGGCCAATTACTCCCCTGACAAAAGTGAAAACCAGTGTGAAGCAAGGAGATAAGAAGGTATAGACACACCTGGCCATGGAAGAGCCTTCACGAGCTAAGCGCGCCAATGTCCAGACATTCTGTAAGGGACTGGTGCACTCTCCAAGAGCCAACAGACACATGACTGATGCAGCTCCATGGCTGGCATAGTAGCGGCATGAAATCAGGTAGGTCACAGTAGCAAGATGGTGTGCAACAAACAGAAAATCCTCGTGTGATTCCCCCACAAAAACATAAGTGAGCAGATCCATCAGAAAGTATGAAATTGAGAAGTCCATGATGTCATTTTGATGTGGTGTATTGTGTCCATCAAATTGCCAATCTGTGTACAATACATCCATGCCTGCCAAGTAACTTGCAACCAAGCCATGCAACAGTGACATGCCACAATTTGCTGCATCCTTTCGATGTCTTCCCTTCCAACCCTTGAAGATGATCCTGTACCCGAAGCTATAAACTGCAGCAAACAAGCAGAGTGACCAGAACAACACCTCATTTGCAGAGAATGGCATTGCCACCGGTTCTGACCACCTCAGACTCTAATAATTGCTCCTACAATTCCCTCTGCCCTGGTACCTCTTCCATCTGGTAGCGAGAGAGAGAGAGAGAGATCCACAGACAATTAGCACATGAGAAAGCACTAGCTTGAAAGAAGCTCTACAACAACAGCAAAGATCCTCCTAGTCCTCCTCTTTTTTGGTTTGCAAAATCAGGAATTGATCAGCAGAACAAGCGAATGTGCAAAGCAACAAAGCAAAGTTTGCTGAAGAAAACCAAATGAAATGAAGGAGATGGGAGGAGAGAAGAATAGCGAGAGGAATAAGACAAGAATTGCTTCGAGGAGCAGCTCTGATAATGCCATTGTGAGAGATGTCATCCGCACGGCGGCAACTTGTAACCGTTTCCGCAACTCTGGAGCTCGTCCATGGCTGTAACCGATGCTTGCTTGCTTGCTCGCTCGCTCGCTCACACATCCACCCACCAACCCACCCACCCACCACAGACAGCAACGACACCAAACAGACCGACTGACTACAACTCTCGCACTTTCTAAGCAATCAGATGGCTTAGTCCGTTTCCAAAGCTCCGAGCTTGCACGAACTCGTTTCTTGGATTTGGTGCAATTTTTGATCCAAAAATGGGAAGCAAGAGCCCGGATGGCAAGGATGATGGTCTTCTTGACAAGACCGTCCGGCGAGGTCACAGACGATCCAGTTGGGCAGTAAGCAAAACCTCCTTGTTTTTTTTCTTCCTCCTCCTTGCTGCATTCTTCATGCTTGCTGCTGCAATGTGAAGAAATTCCTCGAGATTTGCGGTTTCTCGCTTGTTGTTGTAGTCGTCGTTGATGTGATGTTTGGCGGGGGGCATATGCAATGCAATGCAGCAATCGTATCACATAGAGCCGCAAGACAAAGTGAATGAAGCAGTAAGCAAGATTCAACTCTCCATGCGGGGTGCAATTCCGGACCCCAAGAATGCAGTCATTGGGGGACCACCTCCTCGTCAAGTAAGCCAGCTATCTGCTTCCCCAAGAATTGCAGCACACAGAGGAAGGAGGGAGGGTGAAGAAGATCCATTTCTAACTGACAAAACAATAAGAAAAAAGCCATGTCTGTCTGCTGCAATCTGTGGTGTTCTGTTCCTACTGTTGTAGCCAGATCGGAAGGAGATGGGTTTAAGTGCTCAAGCCCTGGTGGAGCTCCAGCGAGCATTCCAGGCAGTTGAAGAGACAGATGGAGGACAGCTTGATCAGGTGAGCTTCTTTTGTGTTTTTCCTCTTTGTACTTTTTGTTTGTTTTCTTGCTTGCTTGCTTGCACAACTAGTGCTTTGTGATGATCTGTGCATGTGCAGTGTTGTCTTGTTTCTTCTTCATCTTGCAATTGTGGCTTTGGAAGACAATAATGCAGAAAACAAATGTGGTCTGTGCAATCAATCACCCTCATTTGCCTGCAATTTGGGTGCTGCTTCCTGTGGCAGAAAGGATTCATTGCTGCTTGTATGCAAATCAAATCTCTTATGGATGCCATGAGGTTGGTGACTCCAGATTCTGAAAAACTCCCACATCTTGTTCAGCCTGCTGCTACCAAGAAGAAGAAGAAGATCTGTTTTCTTCTCTCTCTCTCTCTCTCTCGTAGTTGTTGACCGTAATCATGCTTGTCAAATGGTATAAATTATCAGAGGAGCTTGGATTCATGGAGACCTGAAAATCCCACATCTTGCTCATCCTGCTGCTACCAAAAACAAGAAGATCTGCTTTATTCTTTCTTTCATAGTTGTTGATGTTTATCATACTTGTCAAATGGTGTCAATTATTGAAGGAGACTGGATTCAAAGGTTTCAGTCATGCAGCTATCTACCTGTAATGCATTGTGATGCAGTCTTCTCTTTCATTGTGAGGGGGAAAATACTGATTGAGAGAGAGGAGGGAACAGTAACAAACTCTGGAACATCATCAGCTTCTTCTTTTTCTTTTTCTTTTGAAGTGAACTGTTTTTTATTTACAGCTCTGATGGCGCAGCCTGACACAGATGGAGCATCTCTTCATGAAGATTGACTCGAACAGCTCTGGAGCTATTGGCTTTGATGATTTCACAAGCTACATACTTCTGCAACAGGTTTGTCCTCAGTGGAGGTCACTCTTTGTATATATGAGGTACTCCTTTGTGTATTTGGACTCTGGAGGGTAAGTTTTTGCTTCGTAATTATGAAGGTGATCATTATCAAAAAATGTTGCATTGTGGTGGTGGTGGTGGTGGTAATAAATCATAGCTAGCAAAGGAGGAAGAACCTGCAGCTGAGCACACGACCTTCATCAAAGTGACAACTTTTGGAAGCAAGAAATTTGGGAGATGTGAGTTTGAGGACTCAGAATCTGAAAGATCTGATGAAGAAGAGAGATCGGCAGATGATGACATTATGTTCAGACCTGCAAACAGAGTTGAAGCAGGCCTTGATACAGTTGGGCGGCCATCAAATATCATAGAAAAGGTCAGGATGCAAGAGCTTCATGTCTGTTAATCCAAAGCCCCCCCCCCTCATGATGAAAACATGATAGACTTATCTACACCCAACACTGTTGGGAGCTGATGAAGTCAGTGGGTAGTCATGGCAACTTGTCACTGCATTCTTTGTGGTGAAGAAGGTGATCATCCTGACACTTTGTGAGCAATTCTCATAAGGTTATGACTGCACTCATTGTCATGTTACCTTCAAATTTGTGGAGGATTTCTCTGCAATTTCAACTAAGTTGTGCTGTGAGGACTAATGAGAATTCTCGAACTTTTGGCTCCACAGATTCTGCTTCTCGAACCCCTCAATGTTTATGTGACAGCAACTCAGGAAGGAATGCTCAAACTTTGGTCTGCTGACAGTTTAAAGCCTACACGTCAGGTTGAGAATGGCGATGGGGGTATGTTTAAAACCAAGGCTCCATGATGTCAGTCCCCAGTGAGGCTCCTAAAGTTGGAGGAGACTTTTCTGGTCTTATCTCTTTCATTGTTTTACACATTGCATTTCTGAATTTGGTTCCATGAAGCTTACGATCACCACTAAATTTAGTGAAGGGACACACGCACAAGAGGACATGTAAGAGGAGTGAGGAGCAGATTATGGATGTTGTGCAATTTCAATCTTTCTTGACATGCTTGTCTCACAGACAGAATTTGGTATAATGTTGGTTTGCAGCTTGGATCACAGATATGGTAGTAATGGCACAGCAACCCCTGGCAGTTTTTGCTATGGATAGGAGGTAATGTCTGTCCATTCCTCCCTCAGGGTTCTTAGTCTATTTTTCCCTGATGCTCTCCTTGCTAACTGCTGCATTTCCATATGTTTAGTTGCATGTTGAACTCCTTTCCTACAATCTACTACCCCACCTGTTGTACCAATTGTCTTCATCCAAATTCCAACCCCTGACAAAACTGTATGTGATTTGAGACATGCCAGTGATAGCTAGCATAAGAATTTTATGGAAGGAATTTTTTTTACTCATGTTGGCTGTGGCAGTGTTACATTTTATGATACAGGGAGGCTCTCATTTGATTGCTTGGGTCGGATCACTCAGCTGGTAGAGTTTCTATACACAAGCTTTCTCTCTTAAACCAGCAACTGCTAATCTGGATCAAGTGAGCATTTCATAGCTGAGCTAGTATTTGAGCACTCATGAGCAGTTCTCAAGTTCAGTGATTTTTTGTAGTGTTTTGTACATTTGTGAGGGATCCGTTCTCAACTTACACTATGCTACAGGAGAATGCTCCCATGTGTGCCACATGGCTACGAGTGGCTGAGAATGACAAGCTCCTTTTTGGTGATGAACTGGGAATTCTTCATACCTACACCTTCAATGATGAATGGGGCGGGTAAAGGATCTCTTCTTGAATGAACTCAAAAGGCTCAGGTCATTTTCTTTGTATGCTCCATGATGGTCCCTGCAGGTTTAAATGCAGAAACATTCTTGTAAATTATATGTGATCATGTGGTTTGATAGAATGGGATGGTTGAGAAATGTTGGGTAATAATATACCAGAGATTGTTGGCAATTGTTGTTCAGGGAACATCCTCGAGAGGGCTTTGGAGTGCATGAGAAGAATTTGCCACCCGGAATGGCAGAGAACATTCCATGGGTGTTGCACTCAGACTGGATGACCACAATCAAATACCTCTCGCATTCCAACTCTCTGATCACGACATCAATGGATGGCAATCTGCTCATGCTTGATTTTGAGAAACGGCATCTGAAATGGTCTGGAAAAGAGCATGCACATGGAATCTATAGCTGTGATTACTGCAGGTCCTCTCTATCTACCACCACCTATTGTTTCTTAGATTTCATGACATCCATAAACTTGCAAAATGCCAGTTTGAAGCTTTTTTTTTTATTGTTGTATCTTTCCAAATCTGAATCACCATAGAGTTGGTGGCTTCAGAAAGGTTTCAGAGCTTTCTGTTTGTTCTCGGAACTGCAGGAGCTATAACTTCATTGTTACATGTGGGTTGGAGAGATACATCAACATTTGGAATCCCTTTACAGCAAAAACAATGGGGGTTCTCCATGGGCATGAAGCATCTGTGTTTGTTAGTATCTTCTTTCTTTTTTGTGCAAAAAGGACATAGCAATTTCATGTAGGAAGATGATGCTCATGCCTATCTTTCAGATGAGCAGTGAGGTGCTCAAGTGCTTAGAGAAAAATCAAAAAATCAAAAAGCAGTGAGCAATCTATAGGTGCCATTCCTTCCTAATGTGCAATTTGTCTTGCAATCTGAAAAACAGGATGTACAGGTGAATGAGATGGATAATCAGATTGTGAGCATTTCAGCTGACAGTGTGATTAAGGTGTGGGATATGCGCAGCAGCCGCTGCCTGCAAACAATTGTTGAGAAATCAATCAGTAAACCCTCTCGTTGCAACATCCTCTATGACAACAAACGTCAGGTACACACACAGCTCTTGGTACTCCATTTGCATTATGCTTTTAAAGTTTTTGCAACATAGAAACAGAAGCTTTCCACATGTTCAAGGACAGATTCCCCATGTTCAAAGACAACCCCAAATTTTTTTAACTTATTGATTGTTACAGTTACAAGTTTTCTGGAACTAGTTTTTGAGCCTCAGAAGAGTGCATTCTAAATCTGTTAACAGAATCTGGTTAGTTCCACTGTAGCAAAGAAAAATGCAAGATTGATAATGCTGGTGATGTACACATATGGTTTATTATAGGCAGAGCATTCAATCCTCATGTAAAATGCAGCTTGTTTATGGAAGTAATATATGTCTTTCTGCAATTCTTTAGGTGCTGTTGGCAGGTGGCAACACCCTGGAGATGTGGCACAAGAGACGTGCAAGGGAGGCTCGCACATCAAAGATTTGCTGTTGTCTTTATAATCCCTTGTTTCACCAGGTTGGGTTGCTCATCCTGTTCCTTTCCTACATATCAATACTTTATTACTACCTTTGGAGATCGGGGCATATGATCCCCATCAACTTATAGCCCTTGTCAAGAGCTTTTCAATGCCATGTGAATATTCTTAATCACACATGATGTGACTCTTCAAATTGCAATATGAGCAGTTTCTTTTTTGTTCTTTTTCTCCCTGTTTTCTGATCATCCCCAAAAAAATTAGCATTAATTGGCAACACCTTAGTAAAAAACTATTCAGTGGTCAAGAATCTTTTTGACAACTTTAATTTCAACGCACCATGTTTTTGGAATGCTTTGAAAAACAAAACAGTGCTTGCAATTCATCGTGCTTATGGGTGCCTTATGGGATTTAATGGAAATTTCAATCTTGCTTTTCAACTGTACATAACTCATGAGCAATCTTGTAACTGCAAAAAAAATGCTCAAACTTCAAAGTTCACTCACTGAAAGGTGTGGGCCTCATGCATCCTTATCCAGGTTGTGGTTGGTGAAGTTGATTCCTTGGTGATGCTTTGGAACATTGAGACTGGTGAAGACATATTTACATTCTCAGATACACATAGGTAAGAGGATCAATAGCTCCAAGTCAGTCTGCTACAAGATTGTCAATTGGGTTTCTATATAGGGGCAAATAAACACATTGTGATTGTTTCTGCCCTTGTTCTACTACTTCCTCAAACACAGGTGTTGGATACAAATTTGAAGCTTACCCGCATACACTTGTTGCAGCTTGAATGATGATCTATTATTTGATTTTCTTTCATTAGCTATGTGTCTCAAGTGCTAGCCAACATCACGACTGAGTCTTCCCAGTGCTTCCCAGAAATGCAACTGAAACTCAGTTTGCAGATTTTTGTATATCGGTTTGCCCAACATTGTGAGTGAATTATTATATGTACTTATTATCTGTACCCACTGTTGAGAGCTGATGAAGTGAGTGGTTAGTCATGGCAGCTCCTCATGAATTCAGTAACAGGCTGAAAATGTAAGTGATTATTGTATGTAATTTGAGCTGACTTTGGTGTCTTAGATTCCAAGTGTAAAAGGCAAGCACATCGTTCAGGGCAGTGGTAGTATACTGAGAAAAATTTGCTGGCCTCCATTCCCTGACAGAGCAACACAAATTTCAGCAATGGCATTTGATGCTTCATGGCGGAGGTTGCTGATTGGAGGTGAAGATGGAAGCCTACGGATGTGGAACTTCAACAATGGCCAGTGCTTAAAAGAATTCCTTGGTTTTGGACAGGTCTGCTGTAATAAAGGGATATGGGAAAAGGTCTATAGCTTGGCATATTACTGGGCAGAAAGATCTTGAGAATGTGTGGATTTTCATGAGGAACAGAAGAAGGATCTGCAAAAGAATTTGGTTCCAGTTCTAAAAATGAGACCCAGTTCCAGTCCGGTTTGGGTCACCTGGACTGGAACTGTTATAGCCCCTGGTTCTAGTTCTAGTTTCTCTCTTTTCTTTTTTTCAACTCTAAAAATTCCAGTTCCAGTTCCAAACATAAATGGACCTGGGAACCTTGTTCCGGTTCCAGATCTGGTTCCAAAAAGGGGATCTGGTTTCAGTTTGGTTTTTACCAACTCTGGTTAAAACCTTAGAGCCATTGATGAAAGGAGGCTGATTGTTGTATTAACCTTTTCCTTCAACTGAACTGGCTGTGGTGCCACAGAATGAGATCAGCTGCATCATATGCATGAATGTTGCAAGAGTAAATTTTGCAGCTGCTGGAGGGTGGAATAAGAAGGTAGACTTCATCTCTTTTTTTGCAGACAGGAAGTGATGCATTTTATTTCCTTCTGCGGTTTACTACCATATTGCTATATGTTGCACGTTGTGATAGTCTATGTTTAGAAGATACGGGGTAGCTACCCATTGTGCTGGTGAAGAAACAATTTTGGACAAAAGGGCACTTTGCAAAAGCACTCCATTCTCTTACAACATCTAATCGGATGTTTGATTTGAGTGAAGGTGTGTTTGTGGGGAGATACAATTCACACTGAGCGGGAATACATTGACAAGAACTTCAGAGGGCATACTGAGGATGTTACTTGCATGACTTTCTGCCATCCCAGCACCTTATGCACTGGTGGTTGTGATGGCAAGGTTTACACCTCTCTGTGTTGCATGTTTGAAAATTCCAAACTTTTTCGAATGTTTCTGCTAATCACATTCCATCATGACTTCACAAGAGTGATCCAAAGATTTTTGGAATAAAAGAGCATGGAAATACAAGTGTAACACCAGTGTTTTTTGTTGCAACAAAAGGGATTAGGTGTCTGATGGGTGCCAGAAACAAGGCTTTCACAAAGTCATATCGTGCTGTTATCAGCTTGATATCAAATGCTTTTACCTGTGATTTCTGGCTGCAGGTGATAGTGTGGAAGATGGATGGAATGATCATACGTACAATGCGACCTCCTGAACATGATCTCAAGGACATTGAGTACAAGACAATCATAAGTCTTATTTTCTGTAGAGATTTGGTGATCCCTCAGACACCCTTGCCAGATTGTGTGTATTGCAACAAAGAGGTTTGAAAGAACAATGTACCACTGGGTCACATCTGCAGTAACTGCATTTCCCCATGATGTGAACCTGTCTATACTCAGAAACTGGACTTCATGTGTTGCAGTAAATGACCATTGAAGTCATTTACTGCAACACAGCTTCACTTCAGCTGCTTGCACTTTTGGTTTCCATTTGCAGTTGCTATTTTGAGCTCTCTTGGTGTTCCTATGAAATCCAAAACTGACTGACATTATAGGTTTGCAATCATTGTTGGTGAGTGATTGCAAAAGACTGACACGGTAGGCTTGCAATTGTTGGTGGCTGGTTGTGATTTGCAAAGAACCGTACACTGATTGGATCTGTTGCAGATGGATGGCTCCTATTTTGGCGCATGCATGATGGAACTCTGGTAAGACTTTCAAAATCAAGGTTAACAAAGTTTTGTACAACTTCCATATATGAGAGTGCCAAACTCACAAGCTCCTTTGGTAAGAAATTGTATTGGCAATACTTTTTACATGTAATTAGAATACAGCTAATATAAGCAATACATACATCGTATCATCTTATATCTTGTTCACAAACGCATTTCTGGACACTTATTTAGTGTTGGCTGCTTTGTCACTGGGACACCTTTCGAGAGTATGAATCATTGATTTGATGATGTAGTTGAAAACTCAACATTCTGGTTCATATGATTTGCAAAAGGTACATGAACTTTTTACAAACAACCATGGTGGAGTTGGCCCTATTGTTGCTGATGGGAAGGCTGAGGTATCTTTCCATGAACCTGGCATCCAAGAGAAGTATCAGTAGCTTCTACTCCTTATAACAATAGTTTAGGTGTGCATTACAAGCTATATGCTACTGCTTTGAATATGATTCATGAGAGGGTAGCTTCTGTACCCTTTTCCTTCTTGTCTTGATCATAGGTTGAGAATTCACCCCCCTGCCACCCTCCCTGGTGGATTGTGGGTATCTGTTGTTTGGCATGAAATAGGTTCTGTACACAGCAGACAGCAAAGGATATGTAAGAGCATGGGACCTGACAACTTGCCATTTTAAGAAGGAAGATACTTCACCTTCTACAACCCCACAGCTTTTTAGTTTCCGAGCCCACCATGAGAATATTGTGAGTCAGGCATTTGTCTTTCTTTTGAACATTTCCTTGCAATTGTGAGAGATTCTCAAGAATGGAGGTGAAAAAACTAGCAGACTGAGGCAATCAGTTTGCAATTGTGTTGCTTGTCTATTCCACTATAATCGCATTGTAGATCTTCTACAATCAGACGATGTGGGTTTTGGAACTGCTGAGCAATTGAGAGACAGACCTCAATCCCAATCAGCACACAATGTTGTGTGTAGTTGAGTATACATAACTGATTGCAGAATTTCTGACTTTAAGAGTGCGTTTGAACTTCTGTGTAGGTGAGCATCGATTTTGTGGAAGTAGAACAACTGATCATCACCTGTTCACATTATGGTACAATGTGCGTACCTGACAGTGTACCTGGAAGTGTTTAGGTGAACACTAGGTTGCATCTCTTCAGTCAGGATCTTGTAGTTTGTCATTCTCTCTCAATTTTCTCCTCTCATTCATACAGCTTTCTGAATCTGTGGCCTATGCAGCCGACTGTGGAATTCAATGGGGGTCCGAATTGGTCAGTTTGGGCAACCAATGCTGTGGGATCTTTCAAAACCACCCACTTGGCGAACTCGAGAACCATCCTACCTTTCCCAACCATTGACAAGACAGCCTCCTGAAGGAGTGGTTTCACCAGTCCGGGTTCCAACTCGGGGCACCACCACCCGAGGATCCAGAGTGAGCATCCACTGGGGAACTCCTCGTCACTCAACAGCATCAGCTGTCAGTCATGGGAGCCTGGAGGAGTCATCATCAACTGCTGAGACAACAACTGAGGGTTCAGTTGGCACCGAG
>Ga0209208_10007342_pt1 | contig 14952 bp, 18 predicted proteins | sample S1TSphfallax_3_FD_187694 | JGI IMG/M metagenome (GOLD analysis project Ga0209208, IMG submission 187694) | Host-associated microbial communities from peat moss isolated from Minnesota, USA - S1T2_Fd - Sphagnum fallax MG (SPAdes) (version 2) | ecosystem: Host-associated > Plants > Peat moss >...
ATTTTAACCTTTGAAAATCAAGGGGTGGAATTGACCTCCTTATTCCACCCTAACTTGATCCCAAATCTAGGAAAAATGAAGATATTTACTCTTTGGGGCAAGATATCCCAACACATTTATCCCCCTCGTAACCCTAATGCCATGTCATTTGCCAAATCAGTTTATTACACCTTTTGTGTGAATGGGATGATAGTGTTAGGGTTGTTTAGTCTTTTAGTTTATCCCCCTTTACAACCTCGGGTGTGAATCCACCACCTTTAGAACACACACACACACACACACACATTCAACAAAGTAGAGAAAAGGGAAATGAAAGAGAAAAAAGGGTGTGAGGCTGAGAACTACTAATTGGTACTAGGCTCAGGTCCCATATATCTCTTCTTAAAAGCCAAACTAGAAACACTCCTCTTCTTCATAAAGTTTGACAAGTTCACCACTCCTCCAACTACCAAGACCAAATAAAAGATACCAATTTAGTGATACAGTGCCCACAACCAATAATTGGCAGATTGTGTCGAAATGATTAAATTTTTTGGGATTAAAAAAAAAAAAAGAAGGTTCAATGGCCTCAATTTTAATATTCCATAAAGTTTTTGAATAAAAACAATTCAACAACCTCAATTTCAACAGTATTGATTGAGTACACTAAGGCCCACTTTAGATGGGGGTTTTCCAAGGTCCAAATTCTTAGGAACCAATTTGGACTCATTTGAAGCAAATTGAATCCTTGAGTGGTAGTAGCTGACTTGCATCATCTTAGTTCTTCAAATCATGAGCTCTCCTTTTTAGCCTTTGGGGGGCTGGGGGGGGGAGCAAGAAGGCAGTTGTTTTCGCAGTTTTGTACACAGTTCCGAGAGAAATTCCCAGTGTCTGTTGCTGTCGAGTGTTGTCGATAGTGGAAGTAGTACGTGTACGGACGTTGCTGGGGATTGATCAAAATGGTGGTAGATTGTAAACGGAATCACGGCTTCCTGGAATTCAGAGTAGAAGCAGTAGCTCCTCTTCCTCCTCATGTGGTGGTCTTTCCATTTCCCGCACAAGGCCATATCCGTCCCTTTGAGCATTTCGCCAAGAGATTGGTAGCAGATTACGACATATCCGTCACCTTCGTCACCACCACTCTTCACCTGGACAGAGCCCGCCAATGGTCGGAAGACTCCTCCAAGACACTCACACCTGCCTCCCACCACCAGCGCAACCACAAAATCCAACTGGTTTGTCTGGATTTGCCTGAGGAATATGGTGAAGTCACGGCCGCCAATTTTCTAGCGTTGTATGAAGCTTTACGCAACAGACGAGATGCGTTTGCAGAGCTGATGAAGGGACTCATGATGGGTGCTTGTTCTTCTTCGTCGGACTCCAATGCAGCAGGTATCATCATTGATGCAGCCGATCCAGCTGCTACTGCTCCTCCTCCAAGTCCTAATCTGCATTTCGGCCCTCCTTTGTGCATCATCTCCGACATGTTCTTAGGCTGGACTCAGGTATCATGCATACCCCAACAGCTAATAAGAATCTGTTTATTTCAGTTCTGATCTTCAAAGAATTCTGTTTTTTCAGTTCCGATCTTCAAATCTCTACTTTGTGAAACTCGAGCTAGAAACAATAATAATAAGAAAGAGAAGATGGGTGATCAGCAACTCTGTTGTTACTGCAAAGTTCACTGAAACAGACATGGGTAGATCAGCTACTAGTGCGGATCAGAGAAGAGATCTCGAGGGCTCGTAGCTAGCTAGTTAGCTGACGGAAACTAGTCTTGGGATCATCTTATTGCAGGACATAGCTGACGAATTCAAGGTACCCAGATACTGTCTTTCTTCGTCTCCGACACACTTCATTTCACTCTTGTTTGCACTCCGGGAATGGAATGTCCAAGGTCGCATCCCTGCAAAGAAAATAGTCGGCGGAAAGCCTTACACCATTCCTGGTATGCCTCCGATTGCACCCCTTGAGTTGCCAAGGAATTTGCAAGGAGATACAAAGAATGCCGAGTTCTTTCTCTATCAGGGGGAGTGCTTATGGAGAGCTGCGGGAGTGCTCGTGAACAGCGTATACGAGCTGGAATCTAGCATCATCGAAGGACTACAAGATTATATACTGCTGCAGGAGGTTCACAGCAATAACAACAACAACAACAACAAGTGCAAAACTGGAAGAAATCAGGTGCTTAATCGAAATTCCAATTCCCCTGTCAATCTAGTAGACGAGTTGCTTGTAGATCAAGATCCTCTTAGAGAGGAGAGCTTCAGCTACAGTAACCAATGCCCCAATATTCTAGCCTTCCCTGCTCCCATTGCACCTCTTGATGATTTCTTCTAGAGGAAAAATTGTGAGAGAAAAATTATTAACAACCTCTGGAGGACAAACTAATGGGGCCATACAATGCTTGCCAATCTCGTCCTTCTCCTCCTCCTCTTCCTCCTCCAAGATTTCTCCAAGCATCAAAGCTCCAGCCCTAGAAGGCTAGTGCCATGCTCCTCCCCCTCCTCCAAGAGTCTACAAGCATCAGAGCTATAGCCGTGTCGTACCTAGTCAGGCGAAAGGTGGCGATTACATTACCATATTCGGTAGGTAGAGTTGCTACCTACCTCTGTAGTGACCTTTTTAGCTACTGACCTCATTATTGCAGGTTGCTACCTACCACTTCAGCCACCTTTTTAGCTACTGACCTCATTATTGCAGGTTGCTACCTACCACTTCAGCTACCTTTTTAGCTACTGACCTCCTTATTATAGCAGGTTGCTATTTTTCTACCTACCTCTTTAACCATCTTAAGTTACTGACCCACATGTTATAGCAACTTGCTACCTACCTCTTTAGTTTTTTTTTTAGGTACTGACCTACCCATTATAGCACGTTTCTACCAAGTTCTTTAGCTATTTTTAGCTACTGACCTAGCTACTATGGCAGGTTTCTACCTACCTCTTTAGCTACTTTTAGCTACTGACCTACCTAAAATTTCAAGAGCCTATGGGAAATGTTGCCCTGGCCTGCCTATTTTAGGAGGTCAATAGGGACAGCCATGCTATGGGAGGTAGCTTCTGGCCTATGATTCCAGAGAGGCCAAAATTCTCATCAACCTCTCTGGAGTACATGGCCAGAAGCTGCCCCTTTTCACCCATGCAGAGAGTAGTTATGAAATCTTCAGCCAAGCAGTGAAGGGTTACAAAATCATTGGGTCCAGTACCTCATGCTAACTAGTAGATCATGAAATGGAGGTTGAAGGTTGTGGGTTGTGGGTTTAGCAACCTGATAGCCAATCAGAGTGTCCAGATTCTCACAAGGGATGATTATGGATGGCTGGGGGTTTTCTTGCAGGTGCCTAGAAGAATATTGACAATTGGGCCTCTTGATGAAGAGATTGGCAGCCAAGCTTCTGCACGAGAAAAACCACAAGCTGTAGAGGACAATGACAATGAGTGTTTGCAATGGTTGAGTAAACAAGGAAGAGAGTCAGTTCTGTACATATGTTTTGGGACAATAACTGCGCAAGGGAAGCGACAAATGAGTGAAATTGCTCATGGACTTGAATCTAGTGGGGTGCATTTCCTTTGGGTTGTTAGAGTCCTTAAGAACTGTGAAAACGGGACAATTATTGATGTTGCAAAACTGCTTCCTGAAGGTTTCATTGAGAGGACAAAACATAGGGGTTTGGTGTATTCTTCTTGGGCCCCACAGCTCCAGATCCTTGCGCACCCGGCTGTCAAAGGATTTCTAACCCATTGTGGATGGAATTCTATCATGGAAGGTATTGCCATGGGCGTACCAATGATTGCATGGCCCAATTATGGGGAACAAATGATGAATTGTCGACTTTGTGTTGACATACTAAACATTGCTATTCCTGTTCAGAAGACGACGGGTGAGTTTGAAGAAATTGTTGGACAAGATGAAGTGAAGCGAATTGCTGCTCTTCTCATGGAGGATATGGAAACAGCCCATTTCCTCAAGAAGAATGTGGAAAAACATAGTAAGTCAATGGCAGCTGCGCATGCACATGGTGGATCGTCAAAAGCAAACTTGGATCTTTTTGTTGATGAACTCAATTCTATGACTTCCTTGACTTCAATCATGTTGTGAAAAATACTTATACTTTCAGAACTCAATTTTCATGATCAACTTTTGCAGGACCTGCAATTTTATGTATTAATTTCCTTGCAGTAAATATATGAATGTGTTATGCCAATAATTGTGCTAGCAACCAAACATCCCATTTTGACAAAATAAGCATCTGCTTTGCTTCTTATAATACATATGTATATATATCTCCAAATGCTTGGTTTAGTAAGTACCAAATTGTGTGAAATCAATTCTAAGAAGTCATTTGCTAAGAGTGAAGTCAATGTCCGCAAGAGCATAAAACAAACATTGTGTGCAAAATGACTGCAAAAAACGTGAACAATAAAATACTTGTGCTAGTTAGAAAAGGAGGAAATGGACCTTGCTGTGCTTCATTAGGAAACAATGAACATGAGCAAAACATGAAAATAAAATCTAAGCAAGCACATCCATTAAGTGGAAGAAATCTAAAGCAAATGTACGTGTTGCGTGTTTTGAGTAAAATTCCCACAGATTTGCATACAATTTGAAATTGAACCCAATTCATTGAATGCTCTCAAATGGTTGGAAAACTTTCATAGGATGGTTGGTTTGGGATCCCGACTCTTAATGCTACGTTGAACACAAAGATTGTTATATGGCCATCACTCACATAAGAAATCTTGGCAAGGAAATCCGGAATTAAATATAAAAAGGAGAAGCGCGTTGCAGTGAATGCACACACTAATGACAATGCAGGCATTTGTGTAAGTTGAAGTTTGAACAATAATTGATTGAACGACAGTTACAGCTGGTGCAAAAGTGGGCATTAGTTGATCTTGGGCTTCACTCTCCTCCGTCGGAGCAACATCCACAGAACAACTGCAATCACTGTGACACCTGCCACGCCTTGTGTCAAGTCAATTGGTATCTCTAATCTGTGTTGCTTTGTACATCGTATTGGGTGCAATGCAGCCACTGTCTCGTTCACCTCTAAATAAAAGCTGCACAAACAAGAACATACAAGAAAGTTTCAGTGACTAGACAAACTAAGGTAACAAAAACATACACATTCTGATTAGATCAAGTCTGTTGCCTTGGGTCTTCTGAAAGACCAAACCTTAAAGAGGGACTAGTCTTGCCAAAGATCACATTAAAATTGTGACTCTTGCTTTATACTGGTAAAAGGATTGCAAAACATGATGCAAGAATGAGGGAAAGAAGCATAGGGAAGCAAAGGACTGACTCTTTTGCATCCCTTTCAAGGTAAGTCATTAGCTTCACCATTTCACCGTACCGTAAGTCCTCTGCCAAACCTGCCACCTGCACAGGAGGCACAGCATTGTCAGGTTCCCCACAAGCTCTTTCAATTTCTTGCCTGCAATCCACTCTTATTCTCAACATGCATGCGCAATAATGTTGAGGCATCTCTGCTATAAACTGAGAATAGGCAATCAGCATGAGTTAAAATGAGTAACTCTATCAATGGATAGGCTGCTGAAAAGATACATACCCGCTTCCATAGGGTGATGACAGTTTGGTAATGTCGTAGCAGCTTAGCTTTATGTGCTTTCATGACTCCATATGTTTGTGCAACTATCACAGGGTTAAGAAGTCAACTGAGGGAACAAGTAGCATTCACTGAGACTTCAAGAAATAAATAAGCACATAAGGGACTTGGAATATGGAAAACAAGGATCATTGCACTTTAAATCTTGGGAAGGATACATGTTCCCTCTTTTGCCAGAAGGTTGATTCCAGCATTCACAGTCATGATAGATTCATCCAATGTTGTGACAAGGTAGCTTCGTGCCACTGTGTCACTTTGGAATGCTGAGACTTCCCAACCTTTTGCAGTGCAGGAACCAATGTGTGATCCAGTCACCCACATCCAGTCCTGCAGCCATCATACAAACCACCAGGCTGCTTCAAAGTTAGACCAGTATTGTAAGTGCAATTGATATAACAAACGGGCTGTAGAGGTACAACAAAAACCTGTCATTTCATACTTGATGACAATGCTCAGATAGACAAGATCCTTGCTGGCTTTTCAGGTGAAGCAGCAAGAGCACCTAAAAATTACGAAATGGACAAGCTATCTACACTGCCAGGTGAAAAATATCTTTGTAAGTATTGAGAATTTCTCAATACTTTCAGTTGCAGTCAACCTGAAAAGAATTTAGAGATGAACAGGTTAATAGATATTTCAATCCCGATGAAAAACCAACAACCATTAGAAAGCATGAAAAAGAGGAAGCCCCTGCCTAAAGAAAAAAGAGAAAACAGGACAACAATACAGAATCAAGAAGCAGGTTGAACAGACAGGGATGGTCATACACATGTTCAGGGACCTTTAACAGCAACATTTGTGACATTGACTGCCTACCATAACATCCCTGATGACTTCATCCAACATGCCAGATGTAAAAATGAAAGACCTGAGGGGGAGGGTGATTTACAAGATTCAAAATAAGAAGCTGAAGGCATCATACTCACAGACCTGGGCGCTGTTTTGATGAGCATGACTGTAGGTGACCTGCGTGGGTACCAAACCTGCCAAGTGCTCTGCCACTGCTGCAACAGCTTGTTTCAATGGTTGGCTGGCCAAATTGGAGAAGCACTGATCAGTATTACAAGAATATGGAATTTTAGCCAAGCAATTGGGTGTGCATTCTGTCACAGAAGCAGCAGGGAAAGAAAAAAAATGTAAGTGAAAAACCTTGCAACTCTAGAGAATTGATCTTTCATACATGGCCTTACTTTAGGTCCCAGTAGATGACTTTGCTGTTGCATTGCAAGTGGCTCTCCCACTTGTGCTCATTTGATTGGACAACAAAAACCATATCAGGGAGTGCCTTTGCCATATAATGTTTGTCAATGAGCAAGGGCTCTCCATCTGATCGAATAAACCAGAAGATCGGTACCTCCAATGTCATCCGTCCCGCAGCATTCAGAGCTGCAACAGCCATATTCTCATTCAGTACTCATTCAGTACTCAACAATACTCATTCAGTTCCATCAACCAAAGTCTACAACCATTGGATAAACTGAAAGAACCAGTAGAGTCAATGGGAGACAAAATGCTTAGGGTTCAAGGAAGAGAAGAAGGTAGATGTCCAGATTTAGGGTTTTCTTTCGTTAAGTTACCAGTGATTCATATCTAACGAAGTAGAGAGGATACACAGTTTGGTAACCTGCAATAGAACCAGAGCCACTGATGCGCTGTAATTGCCCTTGGAGAATCAGAGAGTCAAGGTAGACCCGGTTTGATGAGCGGTATGTTCCATTCACCAGTAGCACTGGCACAGCTGCTGACCGCCGGGCAACAGAAAATGCCATAGCCAGGGCTGGATCTTCTGAGAGGACTAATCTGCACAAAAGATGCCCTGATAGGAAATTAAGGCAAATATTTCTCCAGACAACAAAACATTTTTCAGACAGCAGTGTGACTTATTTTGCATCAAAACATCATGTCACATGTACAGAAGGATAAGGGAGTGCAAGTGAAATGAAGGCAAATTACCTTTTTATGCCAAAGGCAACCTTTTGAGATGGAACTATCAGACCTGATAAAGCCTCTTTTAGCCCATCAATATCCACTGGCAACAAGGCTGGGTTTTTCAACTTCTGCAAATGAACAACGAGAAAAGAGTTGGTCTATGTTGCACTGCTCTTACTGGACATACAGGCATAATCTCCAAATCTGAGGGCCATAAGTTGAAACCCTCATACAATTTCAGTTACAAATCCTCAAAGGGAAGTTGAAACCAAGCTATAAACATAGCTAGTCTCACACTAGTGCAGTGACTACCAACAATGAACATGCATTGTGGTCACAGACCAACCAACTCCTGCCAGCAGGTAAAGGTTGGTGTAAGACACTAACTATGGACTCAGTTTCCGTAAAGTAGCACAATGCTGGCTAGCACACAAACAAGAATAGGGACAGAGGCAACACCACCAAAAAGTGTAGAAAAACTGCAAAATAACCAGAAAGAAGAGGGAAAAAAGGAAATGACCTGTAAGGATGAGGGTGGAAGGAAAACTATGAAACTACAACTTGGTAAAGTGAAGTTTGTCATGTCTATAGAGGGTTAATTGACCTGCTCTGGGTCTCTGCTGTTTCATGTGCTTGTTATCACCCACAACCTAATTTCAAGGTAAGAGTCACAGAAGTTACCTCCTGAGTGACAGTATAGATCTGGAACACAACTTTATCATAGTAATGAAATGCACCATCTGCTGTTGATGGTGTGATGACATGCTTCATGGTGTGTGACAGGGTCGCACCAAGATGTGCCAGAAAGGAATCCCGTGCAATCGAAAAGTTTTGAGCATGATGCTGTCTCAAGAGCAAGCATTGAATAAGAAAACAAGAGCATGGAGCTCCAGACAAATGGTTCACCTATTGCAACACGGTCTACAATAGACTCATTACTTCAAAAGATGACAGTGTCTTGCATTGAAATCTTCAGCCAAACAAATATAACAATCAGTACCTCTGAAGAGTCAGAAAACAGATTCCACTCATCAATTCGTTTCAGAGCAACAGAAGCCTTTGCACGATGAGTATCATCCTGATTCTCAGCATCATATGAGGCCAGCTCACTCTTCACATCATTCATTCTTTCTTTGAACTCTGTAAGCCACCAACCCCTCAATTTAGATTGGAGCACAAAGTAACAAAAAATATATTCACCACTTGTAGTGGATGACTCCACTACAAGTAGACCTGCAGTAATGAGAGTTAGTGCAAGTTGCTTAAAGCATGTCTCAAACAATTTCAAGGGAACGCTTTCTTATCAGCAGATTGCTAAGATCGTGAACAAGGTCAATTTATCTTCACTATGAAGTGGGAAAATGCTCATGTGGAAAAGCATGTAAGGTACTGAGAGCATTGGATACCTTCACACAGAGCAAGCTGTACTCTCCGACCTTTGCAATGCTTGAAGAAAAACAATTCATACACATCCACCTCTGCCATTAACATATCTACAGCATCTTGCTGGTCATCCTGCATTCCAACACTAAGATATGAGATGACTCACGTACTTCACATCAAGAGATTATCTGCAAGACAGGAATTATTCTCTCAACAAGGTTTTTTCCTGCAAGTCAATAACCATGGCCAGTTTAGGGGATAGTTATGTCACAAGCTATGATTCTCATCTACCTTCGATGCAGGAGATATGGTATGAAGAAAGTACCCCTTCAAACATTGCAAACCGATCCTGAACCATATCCTGTAAATCTGTCTGGGCCTCTTCCTCTGTCACCCCTGCAAAGTTTTCCAGACTGTGTGTTACAACCACTGAGAGGAAATGCATCTCCAATCCTGACACCTTAGTTAATCTGGAACAACTCTGAGAAAGGTTAGGTTATGTACTGGCTAGAACTTCAATAGCACACCCACAACAAACAAAAGTGAAGGCACTTTAAGTCAGATGTCAACTGCTTGCATGTTATAACAACCTATCTACTTTTCCAAGTTAACACTGTTTGTTCCTTGCTGACAATGTACACTGACAGTGTGGCCAGTTGGAAGCATGGTGTGACCACAGCAGCATACCTTCCTGACCACCAGAGAGCTTGCCAAAGCTGTTATCCACTGAAGGTAAGCTGCCCTCAACTCGCACACCTTCTCCTCCAACAGTCGGTCCCCATGTGAAGGGACCTGCGGTCAAATCGATAAAAGCCCACCTGACAATCATCAATCACCAAACATTCACCTGTTCAAGTCAATAAATCCAGTTACAAATCTACAACAGATCCACTCCTACCTGGTTGGTTATGTACAGAGAGTTCACAACAGTTTTTTAAGATGATTCAAGCATAAGTAGGTAAGAAAGATTGTACACCTTTCTTTTCCCACCCAAGTGTCAACAAGACAATCAGGTTGTAGCACTGATGGCTTCCCTTCCTTTATCCCTCTGAAAAGACTGTATCCTTCTGCACTCTTCCCAACAAACATCTGCAACAAGCCAGTAAAGCATTGTAACACATACCTGGTCAGTAAGTACCAAACCCTGAATCTGTAACTTTCACATAGAGAGAGGTTATGCACAGAACAACTGTTCCCCACAAAGGAAATTGGATTTCTCTCTCTAGAGAACAAGTTTACATGTAAACACCTACCTGTTGTGCCTTGTGGATCATCAAATCCACAGCTGATTTTCCATTGAGATCTTTTTCAACTTCTGTTAGAGCCTCATCAAAAGCATCCACCCAGTGTCCCTGGAACCAAATACAAACTATGCTTAAACAATCTGCCCCTTAGAAATCTGCAACAGTGCCAAAGGATTCTCCCTGTTGAATATGCTCCATAGGAAACTTCAAACAGCATGACACAAAAGATAAGCCAAGCAGGCATTCCCCATAACCGAATGATGCGAAAAAAAAGGCTAGCTCAAAAATCACACAGCTAGAAACATCACAGCACAAAAATTCCAAATAACCTAGCTTATCATAACAAAGTGAGAGACATGACTAAATTTGAGTACCGTGTCTCCATAGTCAGCTGTTGTCCAAGCAAATTTGAGCATTGGATGTCGTGCATACAAAGGCTTCTGAAACTTCTCCCTTTCTGAGACAGACAACCAGAATTGTTTAAAAGAACAGGGACAGTGATGTGCATGATGAGCAGGTTGGCTACAGGAGATGGTTCATTACCTGAACTGTTTTGCACTTCTTACCCAACATATCTACAAGATTGCAGAGAAACCTCCACAAGAACATTTTGAAGGTAGCATGACAATTGAGTAAGGTCATGACCTTATGTGTGTTTCTCACAAAGTGTCAGACCATCAATTTGTACCCAGCAGTGCAAAGCCCCAAAATTTTTATCTCCCAAGGAATTTATGCAGCTGCACTTAAGCAATTCTCATTATGGCCAGGACAATTGCATGATATGATTCAGATTTAGTTCTGCAGTCTATCACAGCAAAAAAAAAAATTGAGTGGACTCACACACCTAAAGGATTTGTGACACGTATTCCTTGAGAAGCAAGAAGCCTTTTCCTGACATCTTCATCCTGCATTTGAACTCCCCAGAAGGCATATACAAGTGAGCAGTGACCAATTAAGGAACTAAGCCTACTCATATCCAAGCAAAGAAAATTACATCTTGACTGCAAGGAGTATAGAAGCTTCAACACAAGAATCAAGGTATTAGTTTCTTAATGCCCAACATATACTCACGGTTTCAATTAGATGTAATTCCTCTTCAGACAGCCCCCGTCTGCATGCACCCCACCACATATCCAATTTTTAACACTTACTTTTGTACAAGACTGCAAATTTCCAACTGGTAATCACAGTTCATGACTGTTATCAAACATGGAACTCAGTGCCTGTTAGCTGCTTTAATTCTACAAAAAGAAGAATCACCATTGAGTAAGCCATCAAATCTGCCCACATGGAATAAGAGTGCAACCAGGGTTGGTTTCCAAACTACTCCTCACCTGTAACCATAGTTCTTGCGTTGTGAATCTCTTCTTGGATTGAGGACAAGAATGTTGTATGCGTCATCTAGTTGGAGATACTGCACCAGGCTGGAAAAAATGTGTGACATGCCATCCATGTCCACTTGCCACATCACCTCTGAATCTGGCCTGCATATATTTACAGTCCGCAGGTAAATCAATTTGTATAGTTTCCATCAACATTTTTCACCTGCAGAAAGGTTGAAACTACAAAACAGCCTCCTACCACAGCTACTCTGATTACACAATTTTTAACAATGACATCTGCAGACTGTGCTGAACCCATATCCATACCATCAGAAAATAGATAGCAACTACAGAAAGACACAGCAGAGCAATGTAGACAGCTCTAATTGGTAGATGGGTGATACTTGGTATTGGATGGATCTTCTCTCCGGGAAAGGCTTGTTATTGCTCGCTCAAACACTTTTGTCACTCTTTCATCCATTTCTATAGCATGAACGGAGTAGCTGCCACAAGGTCCCAGACAGTGAAAGCACAAGACTGTGAAAAATGAGCTACTTCACATCAATACACCCCAAATAGAAGCAATTGAGAAAAAGTTGTTCCAAAAAGAGCCAATTCATTCTCATAAGAAACAGCTAACCTCCTGTGAATCGAAACAAGTTATGATACACTTGCAATTTAAGAAATCCACCTTTCCCATGACTACTATCTGATCACCCTGCAAAGGAAAGAGTCACTTCCAGGATGACAATATGACAGTCAAACAGACCCCCTATATATTATATCTGAACGGTCTCTACATTGTGACATGCAGACCTAAGAATGGACCCATTATTTGTTTTTCTTACATGCTTCAATTTCTGGTATATAATCCCACCCCTTAGACTAAGCTATCATACAACCATCAAAGAGAGAAACCAGAGGTGGCAGCAGATATTACTTGTAGTTTGTATAGCTGACAAGGGGAAGATGGTGCCGCTGTGTTCCATCCCCTTTCAAATGATAGAAAGGTGTGAGAGACTCTCCCATCTGGGGCACACGTGTATGCTCCGCCAGATGGTCTATGTGAGCAAACCACCGCTCCAGTTCTGGTTGTCCCAACTTCACACCTACATGGCATGGGCATCAAAATCAGATCAAGAACTAGAAGGACCCACAACTAACTAGGTGAATTATCTCTTGCAATTCTGCTTCTCCAAGCAGCCAAATGTCAAACTAGAGCATTTGATGAAATCACCAAACAACAAACCCAAGAAGCATGGAGTTTTAAATGCTCAACCATCAGCCCCAAGAAGTTACCATGATTCCCCTCGCCATCAAAACCCACAAAGATGAAGTTGATAGGAATAGGAATGTAAATTGCATCAATTTCTTGTAGCTTCAGGTAATATGCCAGATATACTGCCACAGCAATCACAATCTTCAGCTCACAATCAGACTCCTGTTTGCCAATGCCCAACTCATTTACCTTGACAGAGTAATGGAAAACATCAAATGGCTTCAGCAGATGTATTTCCAAATGAGCATCACAGTGGGGTGGAGAACAGCAGAATAATAAGGATGAAGCTGACAATGACCAGTACCTGCCTTCGTGTAGTTCAATTCAGCTTCTTTGCTCACATCATCTGATACATCCCAGTCTTCTATGACTGCAAAATCACACCCACAAACAAAGAGAATATAAGAATGACCAAATGTCAGAATGCAATAAGGACAGAAACTACGAAAAGATCAAGCACAGAACAGCAACAGTAGATTGACTCCCAATGCTCTGGTTCAGGATGGACTCCTGACCTGAATACGAACACAGAATAGGCTATAAAACTAGATATTTTCAACTTCACTTGCAGAAAGTGCAATGTCTATGTGAATGAGCTCAAACAAAGGTGAGAAGTGACCCAGATGGAAAGGAAGAATTTAGTGTTATGAATCAACCGTGTGATAGAACTTTTTCATTCCAGAACTTGCTGGTGAACTTCATGTTGAATAAAGATAACACTGAAGGCGTTCTGGCTTTAGACACTGATCCTGCACCAGGAATGTCTTGTGCTCCCTCCACCTAAGACATGCCGACATAGAATTGAAAAAAACACACCACTCAGAGAAATCTTCTAGGTTTTACAATATCTCGAGCCAAATTCCAGTCATGGAGTCCAATCATATTATTTCATCCCTGAGTGCTAGAAGCAAAACAGCCGCTAGCAGGGCACAATGCCAATGTGCATCTGCTGGAATGTTGAAACTCTATTTACCCAAAGAGCAGAGTATGCAGATGAACTGGTCACCTAAACTGTGCAAATCTGCAGACTTCTGAATCCTTTCAGACTACAAAACTGTGCAATCAAGTTGCTGCTGTTGTCGTCATTGGAAGGTGTCCACTGCCCAAACACCACAGTAGGTAGTTCTAAAGAGGCCAAAAAGATAGAACAGATATTGAATGCGAAAACACCGCTTTCCGTTTCTTTTACTTTTTGATGGAAGGCACCAAGAGAGAGAGAAGAGAGACAAGATAAAAAAAGGAGAATAGCAAAAAAATTACCAGAAATGCCGTCGCCAAAAGAAGGCCACAAAAGAAAACGAAGTGAGCCATGGCTTCAGACCGACGTCCACTTCGGATCCACTGCTTGTTTCCCGAGTTCCTCATCTCAAGTTGCCATCTTATTATTTCGCTTCCGCACTCCACCACGCCCGGAGCTCCCCGTCGTCGCCACACACACTCCTCCTCCAAACCCTCATCAAGTCCGGAAAAACCCTAAAACCCTGATCTCACCGGCTCAAACTTCCGGCGATCCAAATTCCCAAACAAAAACAGAATAACTCCCCGCCAACACCATATACTAGCCCACGATAATCTCCACCAAATCCGCAAGGTTCTTCCGAGCTGGGACGACGACAATGTCGCGCCTGGATGCCAATCGCACAACACTGTGCGTAGAGGGCTACTCTCAGAAGAGACGAAAGCTCCTGCTAGGGTTTCCCCCGAGGCCCCAAAATCACATCCTGAAACCAAATCTCAGGTCCTGAAAACCTGCCCAAAGGATATGACACCTGAAATTAGGGTTAGGGTTAGGGTTAGGGTCAGGGCTTTGCGCGAGATTGATTCATTTTCTTCTCTTTCACAACAATCGTGAGTTCATAGCTGCAGGGAGCTTGGTGGATTGCATCAGGACGGTAGAAGCTCAGGAGGACTGGCGATATGGCAGAGAGTCTGGTCTCCTCTGAAGTGAATTGCGGTTTTTTTTCCTCTTTTGAGTTTGTATCTTAGAGCTGGGATTGGAGAGTTTTCAAACCAAATTCGTTCTGTTGCAAGAAAGAGCTAGTGAGGTCGGGCTTTTCACGGAGGAGAAGAAGACACCAGAGGAACTTGGTGGCTGCAGTAACTGAGCTTTGTGGAAGTGCAGGGAGAGGCCACTGACTACGTGCTTTTCTGTTTCCCCCTTTTTTTTTTTTTGGTTTTTCCCTCCAA
>Ga0209208_10007343_pt1 | contig 14948 bp, 14 predicted proteins | sample S1TSphfallax_3_FD_187694 | JGI IMG/M metagenome (GOLD analysis project Ga0209208, IMG submission 187694) | Host-associated microbial communities from peat moss isolated from Minnesota, USA - S1T2_Fd - Sphagnum fallax MG (SPAdes) (version 2) | ecosystem: Host-associated > Plants > Peat moss >...
AAATTAAATTATGAAACTTAAAACTTGCAATTTAATTATATAAGTTAACATGTGATATTCATTTCATTGTGAGATTTAAGAAGCAATTCATTTAATAAAAATATTATACTTAAATGTATGGCATTTTAATGGAATTAATGGAATATTTTATATTTAAAATTAAAGAAATTATAGTAAAATTTAAAAATAAATAAACATGAATATTATATCCAACTAAAAAATTATGGTTGAATTTAGAACCAAATCAAAACTAAAATATCAATTAAATAAATAATTTTAATGCATTTTCTTTACATTTAAAAATTAAAATACATTAATGTAAATTACAAAATTGAATAGTTTGATTTGCACACAAGATTCCAATTTTATTGTTTGACTTTCAAGTTCAAATTCATTATTTGATTTAACCACCCCTTTGCTAAAAGATATGACTTATAAATAAGATCATCATTTTTTATCTGAATTCCATTTTATGTTTTTCAACTTCAATCAAACTAGTTGCAAAATTGTTCAATGATTTCATTAAATAATTACCATTTTTAATTGTTTTTTGTTTATGATAATGTCATTCTACTGGCCAAATTGAAAATTTACACTAAACATTATTTTAGGTAAAAGGATAATTTATCATGCCCATTTCTAGTGTTGAATAAAAAGTTCAAAAGAAAGCAAATCTTTTACCTTGCCTTCATTTAATGGCATAGACAATTTTTTTATAATATAAATATGACATGTTCATCCTCTTTGGTGAATTTAATAGTATTTGATAAATCCTTTATTTAACCTTCTTTTAATATTTGTCATGCAACTAAATCATGGCCACATTGACGTATTATTATTTTGGTTTATTCTTTAGTTGAAAAAATATATATGTTAAAATTCACATTTCATTTTTTCAATTTTTTTTTAATTTATATTTTTTCCTATGATATTCCTTTGACAAGTGATGATGACTTGTTTGGTGCAAATATTTGTTCCATGTTAAAATGACACAATTTGTCAAGGTGCCTCCACATTTTTTTTGTAAGTCAAACATTTTAGCAAAAGCAACATCAATCCATGACCTTTTTATATTGTTTGTTTCAACCTTCCAAACTTATTTTTCTTGCAATTGTGTTTTATAACCAATTATGGCGCTACTTGAAATATAACAACCATTAATAAAAAAATTGTTTCCAAAATTGGAGAAGTTGTCATCAATGCCATTTCAATGGCATAAGGAGAATGCACATCTTTGTCCATCAAATCAATGTATATAAAGGCAATCCATCTTTTGCAATGTGACAAACAAATCATACCCAAAATGGAAAATGAGAAATAAAATTCACTTGTAACAAATGGAAATCCTTTAATAGATGTATGCAAGAAAAGAATAAAAAAATAAAATAACAACATAACATTCATACACATGCATATATACAAACAAATAAAGATATAAATTAATCAAAATTTGACCAATTTTTAAAAAAATGTGCACTTGAATGTTTTTGGAGTATTTAAAACCAATGGAACTTTTAAAGCCCACCAAAGTTAGTAAAAAATAAAAAATCAATTTGTTGGAACCTTATTAACATGTTCTTTTTCAATAATCTCGTTATTTTGGTGTTTTTATATATATTGGTGTGCCAAATGAAAGCTAATGCAAGGTTTTATTCCTTTTTAGCACATAAGGGACAATATTTTATGTTTAAATTTTTTTAAATATTTGTATCATTCTTACATTATTGATATAATTTAAGAGGCTTGAGGTCAATTATTTTAACTTAGAGTGAATAGCCTAAAATAATAAAAAGTAATTTAGGGTACAATAATTGAAAATAACATAGGGTAAAATATTTGAAAATAATAAAAAAAGAGAGGATAAAATAACATAGAATAGTCTAAGATATTTCAAATAACAACCAAAAAAATCCTATTTATTATAGTGAATTACTTCAATTAGTAGTGTATTATATCAACCAATGATGAAACATGATGATTACATAATGATTTTAGAATGACATAACTTTAAGGAAGGTGCAATGATTAGGGTGGGATGAATATCTTTCATTTTTACGGTCCATAATGATTTAGGTTAATGAATTGCATCTCACTTTTATACTAGTGAAAATAATTTTATTGCCAAAAGGGATGAGTTTAAAAAGTTTTGCAATGATTATAGGCCTTTTAATCAACAAACTAGGTGCAATTCCTACCCATTACCCTTATTGAAAATGTTTTACCACAATTGGGCAAATCAATGGTGTTATCTGCATTGGATTTACGATCTATTTTTGGGCAAATCAGAATGGCTTTGGGTCATTTAGTTGATGCTGCTACGATTAGACCTCACTAAAGCAAAGTGGTAACAATACAAGGCTTTTAAATTTTTGCCACACCAACAAATGTGAAGGCATCCTAGGGATTGATAGGCTAGTAGTATTACATGCACTTTATCAAGGGTTATGCAAATATAATCAATCTTTTATTTGAATTCATGAGAACAAAATATTCTTTTGTTTGGAGTAAAGAAAAAATGAAAAATGAAAAATTCATCCTATTTATTTGTGCATCATATGTGTTTTGAATGCACAACATCCATGTGCCAAAAGTATAAACATGTGAAATAATGACTTTTGCATGATTTCCATTATCAAATCATGGGATGAGAAGTGTATGATGTATACATACCAATGTTGACTCCGTAAATAAGGTTCACCCCTATGGTTGTGCCTTTGGAAGATGAAGTTTCTTTTGGTTGAGGTTCCAGATTTGAAGATGATTTGAAGGTGATGGCATTTGAAAGTGATGGCAATTTCCATTGTTGGAAGAGGGATGGAATGGTGTGAGATGACGTGTGATGATCAGATTTCCAACAAACATTGCAAGTGCATGCAAATTGCTGTTTCAATATAAACCACAAGAGACTTTGTGATTCAAAGACGAATTCCAAGCATCTAAGCTAAGCTAAGTGGACTGGCATTATGTAGTCAAGTATGGAGGAGCTGCATAACATTCCAATGTGTGAGTTTTATTACAGGGTGGCTCTAGACACCTTAGGCCCACTACTAGAAACTAAGAGAAGAAATAAGTATCTCCTGGTTGCAATAGATCACTACTCTAAATCGGTGGAAGCAAAAGCAGTGGCAAATCATGATGTTGCTACTGCTGTAGAATTTCTAGAGTCTGAGGTGATATGTAGACATGGGGTTCATAAGTATTCGTTGATGGATAATGGCTTTGAGCGGGCTGGAGAATTTTCTGCTCCATTTAAAGACTAAGGAATACTGCAGCAGCATACCTCAACTTCACATCCCCAGTGTAATGGGATGGCTGAAAGACTATTCAAGACAATCAAGCATGCATTGATGGTGGTTACAACAGTCCCCAAACATGAAAAAAGTTGGGATTTGCAACTACCTTGCATCCTCTTTGGTTATTGATATGGAGTACAGGATAGCACAAAGTTTTCACCATTCGTGATTTTGACAGGAAGGAATCCTAGGCTGACCGTAGACAACAAGATTGCTGAATTGTGTGAGCCCACAGTTGATGACCAGAGTGCTGATCAATTTGCTGGACAGATGGTGTACAAGCTTAATTTAATCTCAAGCAGTCATGTTGCTGTTCTTTACCAATGTTGTGGAGGCCAAGAAGAAGCAGCATGCATCTGTGGCCCACAAAGGGAAGCAATTCTTTGAGGGATTGCAGGTGGGTAGTTTGGTGAAGATGAGACGTCTTGGAAAAAAGAAGGGCTTGGAATTATCATGGGAAGGCCCCTACAAAGTTATGAGATACAAAGATGAACAAGGCTTCTTGGAATTTCATGGATGCCAGGTATGTTTGCTGCAAGATGATGATGAACAAGTCTGGAAGTGGCCCAGGAGGGATCCAGAGGTCTTGCAATCTACAGCCTGAGCTGGATTTGGGAGGACCCAAATTTTATACATGGGGGGGTGGGTACATAATGTAATGGAAAAACATGGATGAGAGGAAATTTTGAGGTCTACCACTGTTCTAGGGGTGGATTGATTTGCCACTGGTTCCTTCTAAAAAATGGCATTTTTGGTGAATTTTTTTTGGATACTGAGGAATGTCAATTTAGCGGCACTGAATTTCTGCATGGTAGTATGTATGTAATTAGTGCTGCCTTCTGGACTGTTTTTTTGGCCAGTTTGAAACTTTGGTGACGGTGAAAAAGATTGAGGATCATGTGTAACAGGCAGGAGAAGGTGGGATCTCAACGTGCTACTAGCATTTTTAAAAAATGGGTATTCTGATCAGAAGTAAAGAGAACATGAATTTTTTTTTGGAAGAGGAGGCATAGTTGTAAATTTGACTAAGAGAGCAAAGATACATTTTTTCTCTCAGGTACTATGGCAGAAAGGAACATGTGTGTGTGTGAGAAGAGAATCTGCATTGTGTGAAGAAAGTTGTGTGAGCATGTCAATGTTCTGATCTAATTTTGGAGTTCACAATTTCATTTTTGCTGTGCATCTATGAACCCAAGATGGTTGCAGGCTGATCTGTCCATTTAGGAGCTTTTTGATGTATCTCTGGTTATGGGTCAGGTGTTCTCAATGGAATAGTTGTTTCTCTTCCTAGAACCATTGGAAGAAGAGATTGTAGGGATGGTGATAGTGGATCTGTGAGTTTCCAACCTCCCCCAATTTTGGCTTACAAAGCCCAAGGTAAAAAAAATAGGCCATAGTAAACAAGAAAATTCCCACTAGGGCTAAAGAAACCACAAAATACAATGTGACATAAACCCACTGGTTTTTGTGCTGAGCCAGTGCCAGTTCTCACCCCAGATCTCACCCCATTCAGTGATACCTGCCCAACACTGGTAGTTACCTTATTAATGTGAGGTGGAAGTAGGAGGTTTTGCAGGATAGGTTATCAAGGAGGAACTGAGTCATACCTTGGGTGCTGGGTCACCTTCAGTGCTGTGGCTGAGCCCTAGTTGCTGGCTGCTGCTGGTGCCGTGAAGTGTGGTTGCTCACCTACTCTGCTGAGGCTGAGATGTCTCACATTGAGTCTGTGGCTGCTGACAGCAATGGCACAGATCTTCACCTTGTGGAAGCAATTTTCTGGGTTGCTTTGTTATCCTCATTGCCCCCACTACATCCCATTGCTTCCACACCCTCTCAAAGATCCTTCATCATCACAAATTAGGAAAAAACCCTGAACGGGATCTTTTGCAACACATCAAGGCACCTATAATATGCAGTAAAAAATGCCCACCAGGAAGGAACTCTCGCAATATCAGTAGTCCTCACACTAGATGCAAGGAGAAACTCAACACCACCAGGTGAGATGTTGGGTCAGATTTTGCTAACTAAGTTTATAACTGACAAACAAAACCCATCAGCCAGCAACTGCAACTAAACGCTCACAACCCTAAATCCTAAATCCAAGTCCAAAAGCAAGAAAGCGCACTTGTCAAAATCCCACCCAGCAAAACTGGTGGCAGACAAGCTTCAGGGATGAACAAGGACAAAAGGTAAGGAAGTTGCTATAGGGACTTCGTATGGTGAGCAAGCTGCTTTCCTTGTTTTCCTTCCTGCTGCAGTTTAGTCATGGGTGTGGCAATGAATGCTCCTGATTTCTTCAGTGATGTGTTGATGATTGTTTTGCACAAGGGAGCTTGATGTAATGACAGTTTCTTATTCTTGTGTGGTCATCAGGTACTTCTGAGCTTCTGTGAAGTTATTGCATGCTCATGAATCTTTGAGTTGTCACCAGATGGAAATCAGAAGAAACTATAGAGCAAAGTTATCCAGGGTGATGATCTCCATACCAAGTAGCAAATCCTGATGTTGGGTTTTCCCAAACTCCAAGGTGAAATGATACTTGAAGAGTCAAAACCACAGAATAGCCAAGTGAAGATGTCAGCAGCAACTACTGAGGCAATGGAACTGGCTCCCACAGCTTTAAAGTCTTTGTCAACAAAATCTCTGAGGAAATCTCCTTATGTTGAAGAAAGTAGCAACCACCCGCATTCAAATGTCCAGACTTTGTGGATGAAAGCCATAGATCTGACACATCTACTTAAGAAGAAAAGAAGCAAGATATCAAAGAAAAAGAAGAAGAAGAAGAAAAAGAAAAGACCTGACCAGAGTGGGTTGCAGATTCACCCAGGCAAGGACAATGACCAAAGTTACATGATTCAGTACATACACTGCAGAAAGTACTCACAACACAACTGCAGAACTCTTTTCCAATTCTCTGGATGAGCATGAAAATTTGCTTATGGGTCTGAAAATTTCCACCCTTCAGTAATTTTCTTCTTCTCAGTTCTTCAGTCCTTATCTGGAATTCTTTCTTTGACTTCAAGCAGAATTTTTGAACCTTGTTCTCTCAATTTCATAATTGGTGATGTTGCCCCACATAAATCTTGAATATCTGTGTGTACCTGTGTTTTGAATGAGACAAGATTTGCAGCCTTCATACCGGAGTTGACTTGAATTGTGATGTTCTTCATGGTTGAACGAACACACAAGTGATAATGGTCACCTTACCATCAAAAGCTGCAGATGATAACAGGCTTACTCAGAGCCTCCTTGTAGCAGGCATGAATGTAGCGAGAGCGTGAATTGTGCACATGATCATCCAGAGATATGGAGGAAAATGATTCACACAAATGTGTTTCTTCTTTCAGCTGTTGGAGATCCGATGTTGAGTTCTGATGGATCTGGCAGGCCCAAAGAAGTTCCACACACAGCAACCCTTGAAAACAAGACCTGCTGAACATTGTGAAAATCAGACTGGCTGAAGACAGTATAGGAAATGTCGTCACTCCTGCTCATGTGTGGTGGTTGTCAAGTGCAGTGGCTGTGACCACAAAATCCTCAAGGGTGCAGAACTTTCCTGATACCACTACTATTCCTGTGTTATCAAAGGACTAAAAAAGTTGAAGAAGCTTTTACCTGGTGATGTGTTGAAGTTTTAAGGTCAGGAGAAGGTCTCATGAGTTTCATATTATTGTTGACAAGGGCTCAGAAACTGGAGTCTGGGCTGAATGCTGTAAACCCACACACCTGGAGTCATCAGGAGCTAAATTTCTTGTTGTTTCTCACCATGCCCAGATGTAAAGGGGAAAAAGTTCATATGGCACCCAAGTTCCAGAAACTGAAGAAGCAAGTGGTTGTCTTGAAAATGGGTGACACTCCTCTTGTGCTTGCAAGAGAATCAATCTGTGATGGCCCTGCCCTCCTCACAGACGAAACTGGCAAGATCATAACCCTTACAATGATGACACGCACAACACCCATACAACCATGAACTGTTTGACAATGCTAAGAGTTGGTGATGAACCCTTGCAGTTTGGTGATGGAAAAAATTGAAGAAGGTGTCATTCCCTTCCAGTGTCTCTCCTTTCCACATCCATGTTGATGTGATTACAGATGCTGGAGGTCACAAGGGGACAACAAATTGAGGGGAGAGAAAGCAAATCGACTTACCTGGCAGGCAGAGAGCAGCAGCTTGCTTGTTTCTGGACTTACAACAACAGCAAAGGATGCTGAAGATCTGGATGTTGTGGCTGCCAATTGCAGATATGATGGCAGCTCTGTCATTTATCAACAGACCCACTGATATCAAATCTGTGTAAGAAAGAGAAGCTAAGGACAAGAGGAGTTGAACATCATGGGATTGTACTGAAGAAGATTGAGACAGGGTTAGAGTTTCAAGAGATTACCAGCCATAGTGTTCCAAGCTATCGAGACAAGGAATCCTGTTGGTGTGATGGTTGCATGAGGTGACATTGTGCTGGGCTGCAGAGTGTGAGTGGCAGAAGAGATTTGCTGAAATGCAGGACCAGATTTGGCTCATTTGTGACGAAGCTTCACATATCTCCACAATTTGGGCAACACAAGTGCTATAAGGCTTGACAAAATCTGGCTTGCCTTCTCGACAAGAAATCACCGATGCTGCATCTGCTTCAAGGTGAAGCAGTCTCTCTCTCTCTCTCTCTCTCTATGTTCTCTTGCACTTGCCGAAGAACAAGGTTGCAGAAATAACACTCCTCGCTGCAAAACACGTGATCCTTGGAAGATGTGCATCTTTCAGAAACCCGAGAAAAAGATCTCACTGCCAACTGCCGGTGAGGGTCCGGATTGCGTACAGGAATCGATCGACAAAGCATGTTGGGGGCGCCTGATTTGGCCAAGATTGGGTCAATTCATTTGATCATTTTAAAATGGCCATGCAAAGGTCTTTCACAAGTTGGTACCTAGCCAAACGATTTCAGACCCCAAATTATGATTATTCTTGCATACGATCCAGATTTCTAATATGTATAGACATCATAGATGCACCGTTATGTATACTTATTGGAAAATGTTCCACCTTTGGGAGACTCTCAACTAGTTGTTTTGATAGCATGACAATAGATTAAGGCTTCAATTGGTGAGTTAATGTAGGTGGATGTTGCTATTTTTGATTTATAAGCTCATTAATTCTGATGGATGTGCACTAACCTAGCACCACCATAGGTGATCTAATGAGCATATTAGTTCATCCCTAGGTCACTCATATGCTTGGTGGATGACAGACTTAATTTTGGATGCTAGTCATGTGTAATTCACCATGCTGACTAGTCATCATTGTTGTGGTCAATAGGGTTGGCCTTCCACGAACTACCTTACATACTTTTTTGAATTTTTCACATTTTCATGTTTTTTTGCGATGGTGGTTTAAGGATGGTTTGGGATTTCAATAAATTTAGTATGGATGACTCGCTTAATGTTGATGAAAGGGAGCAAGTTATTGGATTTCGCATTAGCATTACAACTATGTTCGGTATTTATGAAGGAGCTTGTAGGTAGATTTTAGAGCCAAATTATAGACATGAATTGCATGACATGGATATTTAGTTTAACCTTGGTTAAACAAACCCATTTGGCACATTCTTTCCCACACACCCACCTTCCACATACATGTGTTACACCTCAGCTTCAAATAACCATGGTGATGTAAGGGGGCGGGGGGAGGGATTTGTGGCACCATAAGGTATACATCCCTAGCATATGTGGGATGAGATACACCAAGAGGGATTTATGGGTGAGGGGAAGGAAGTTGATGTGGGGGCACAAAAACAATATCATACCTCCCAATATTTTACGTAGCAACCATAAGTTGCGATTTTATCTTTGGGCAATGGAGTTAGTCCATCACTTCAACCCAAGGTACTAATGATTACAACACATGGGAACCAGATATTGGTCTAACAATTACAAAAGATGAGATGCTCACATGATGGTTGGGTCCAAGCATGGTAAATTACACCAAAAAGTACGTCCGCCTAATATCCTATTTAAAAATATGACAATTTTTTACATAAACATAAGAAAGTAGATTTGAAAACATTTTATGTTTCAATTTGAAAACACCTATGCCTCCATTGGGATTATAGTAAGTTGAGTATAAAATTTGAAAACCTTTTGTATAATAAAAGTGGGTGATAAGTACATTTGAAATTGATTGGCAATTTTTTTTAAAACATACTTTTACCTTACAAATTAGATATATTCTGATTAAAATGTGAAAAGGATGAAAAGACACAAATAAATTCTAGGAACCCATTAATTCAAAAATTTAAAAATTATAATATTTCATTTATTTACAACCTACTATTTGAACTTGCTTGAATTTCCATGAATCTACTTAAACCTACTTTAAATATGTAATCTTTACTTAAAACATTAACAAAGTTGAAAAAAATGGTCATATTAATCATTGAATTAAATAATATTTTTAAGTTCAATATATCAAAGCCTATCTATTTGATGGTTACTTTTCATTTATGCTACAAAGAACTTTTACAGTCTACTTTACCATGTTTGGATTTGATTACTACAAGATTATGTTGGATGTTTTGCCTTCAAATTATTGAAAGGATAAGAGGTTTGCATCACATTAAGAGATGGGCTGAAAACACATTATGTGTAGGGGGGAGGGTGCTTTAAGCAAAAATAATACATTTTTTTGTACATTTAATATTATTTTGGGGACAAATTTTCTTTGATTTCATCTAATTTTTTGATAAACATATAAAATGGATTTTGATACCAAGGCCTTCAACATAATTTTTGTTATCTTTCAAATGAGAATAATTTTTCAACAAAATGTTTTTTTTCAACACTCTTATGCTTGTATGAATGAAAAACTTGTCTAGAGGTTTTTTGTGAAATCACATCAGTCAAACTTTTCAATTGTAATTGAAATGGTATAATCAACTCATATTAAATATATAACTAAGTACTTCATCAAATTTTACAATTATTTGAATCATTTAAAATATATATTTGCATTTTGTGGTATATAATTGTGATGACATTTATTTTTTCACAAATCTATATTTTAATCATTTAAAATAAATAAAAAAATGTGGTTTCATTTGCAATTGGATTATTTGATAATTGAACTACCTTATTTTGAGTATATTTAATGAAAACCTCTTTTAATATTGGTTTGGTGAAAGTTGAAAGTTGTGTAATTTTTAAAAACAATGACAACATTTTTCAACCATCGTAGTGTGCTTTCACCTAATGATATTCCAATTTTTAAGTGATTTTATGAGCTTAGTGAAGTGGAAAGGACCTTGGTAAAAGCTCAAACAACAAAGTAGTTGAATGTTGGTTTAGTGGAATTGTTCAAAGGTGAATATGCCTTAGTAATAATGATGTTAGCCAATAATGATATTTTTGGCCATTGGAAAAAATGTCACATGTGTGGGAATTTCCATTTGATAAATAAGCGAATTCATTAAAAAACAAATGCCATGCCCCTATTGGAGGAAATATTTGATGCCCTTAAACAAGATCATGTTTTTTGTTTCGCACTTACATTTTGGTTACCATTAATTGCCAAAGTGAAAAGGTGATAAGGTCAAAACAAAAATGTTAGGGGATTGATCCTTATCGGAAGGATTGATTCTACCAATGAAATTTTTTGTCATTTGGTTTGAAAAATGTTTTTGTAGAATTTTGAAAAGTTATGGATTAGGTGTTAGCACGTCTTTGTTTTTTCAAGTGTTACATCAATGATATCATTATGTTTAGCTTAACTTTAAAGGAAAATATGTAGCATCTACAAGAGGTGTTTGATTAACTTAATGAACATAGGATGAAAGCACACGAAGGTGGCTAAGTTTTAGTAAATTGAAGTTTTTTTTCAAAGTCCTTTTCTAATATATTTAGATTATATTGAAAGTAACAATTTTTCCATATCCAATTTCAAATCATAATATTATAAGACATATAAAAAAATATTTTTTAAATGATTAAAAGAACTCATATAACACATTAATTAGGACTTTACAAAAGTTTGAAAATGCAAAAACAAAATTTACAATGTTATTTTTTTCTAGTCTTTCAATTTGTAAATGACATGGTGGCCATTAGGACTTGGTTGTTAACAACAAGGAAACTTTAAAGCTCTTGAAGAAAAATTTACAATTTACATCCCAAGTTATACAAATTAAACCTTGTGAACACCATGGGAGGTTCTTCAACAAAAAACAATTTTTTTTTTGGACGATCTCAATATGATGAAATATAATCTACAAAAATAAAAAATACACGATTGGATTGAATCCAAACTTAACCTTGAAGCATGATGGCCACTAGGCCTATAATAAGAAGAAAATAAGTTGTAGCATAACGAAAATCTAGATTACATAACAAGTTTATTTTAAAAAGAAAGAAGTTGCAAAATTTGGAAGTTTATATAGATTAATACATAACAACTAAACAAATTTTATTAAATGTTTTAGATACAAATTGAACCTCGTGGCCACCAGGTTATCAAAACACTTCACGTAATTTCTTCAACAAGCTTGAAATAAAAAATCCATTATGAATTTTTTTTTTGCCTAGAAACCTTAATAAAGGATAGCTTAAATTTGAAAGATAATTCGAAATAAATTGAACCTAGTGATCACTGGGTTGTCAAAACACTTATTTGATTTCTCCAAAAGTCATGGAATGAGAATCTCATTATTAAAAATTTATTAAAAGAAAAACCCTAAACTTCTTTTTTAAAATATGAAAGATAATGCCAAATCCTCCTAGTCTTGTAATTGTCCATGTTCAAATATGCAACAACATTGGCACCATCTTAGAATAAAAAATTGAGTGGTCAGCATTTTTTCTCCCTTTTAAAGCTAGTCAAGGCTTCAAATTAGTCCAAATTGGTTCCTAGGAAATTGGTCCATGTGGTTTGCTATTAATAGTCTCCCACCTATTTGAAGTCCTAAGTTTTAGTTTTATGGGTGCAGTTGGATAGAAGTAAATAAATAAACTTAGATGTGAGAAATTGTTTTGGGTCACATCTTGAGCACTGCTGGGGTGCTCTAAGGGTTAGACAAAGCCCTTTAATTTATCCATACCAAGTGCGATCCCATTCAACCATGCCATTTCATTGTCATGTCATGCGGCTTTGGGGTCTCTTTACCATCTCACACTTGTGAAAACTACGACCATCATAACTAGTATGTATCAATAACATGACCTTAACAATGGACCTACAAAGGAATGAATAGAGGGAAATGAAGCTTCTGGGCAAAGGGCACTTAGAATGAATTGAGGAGGAATAAAGAGTGGATCATGACTTTTGGGTTTTTTATCCTTCAATGTCAGCTCTTCCCGTCACTGTGAAGCAAAATTCACCTAGTGTTCGATTGTTCAACCATGAATAGGGGAAACACATGGTGGTCATTTCGATGTCTAAAATTTGAGGATTCTCTAGAATAAGTCTTGAACATGTACACACAAAGGAATTAGAGAGACAAACATCTTAGTGCACCCAAATGTGAATCATTGCAGAATACACACATAGCCTCATCCTTAAAACAAACATGTTCCAAAGCCCCCAACCAAATAGCCATTCCAACAGAATATACTGAACCTACAACCAATAATTGGCAGATTTTTCTGAAGTATTTAATTATATCAAAAGCTCCAATTTGATTGTTTCAGGATTTTGAGAATCAAGTACAACTATGCAAGGTCTCCCCAAAATATATATTTCAGGATTTTGACTATTGAGTATAAATATGCATGGTCTTCCCCATACTTTGAATATAGTACTGTAACCAAGTGGAGTGGATTGCTCGAGATACTCTGTAATTGCAGAGTTCAACTCTTGAAAATCAAGGCAAAGTGGAATGTCTGGGTTGAAACATGGCTTTCAAACTAAGTTATGAATTAATGAATGCTGCCAGAGATAATGGAAATGCTATACGAAGAAATGAAGAACCTCGTAGAATGGCTGAAGCCAACAGAGCTTTTGCACATTTTTGTTAATTAGTCAATACAAGAAACAAATAGGAAGGATTTTCTTTTTTTTGGAAACAAACACGGGGGACAAAGAGTAAGAGAAATGGAAGTTTGGGCTTTAGAAGAAAAATATTTTTTTCATGTAGAATTTGCGCTTTTTTCATGGTTCTTCTAAAAGCGACACCAAAATCTTGACTCATGCTGTGACCCTATTTATATTTTTATCGGATATAACAGTAACAAATTGGATAGTGGTTTTTAGTCTTCCGACTTTTTGGTTTGTGCCTTGAACAAAATATTTCAGAATCAAAAGTTGCAGAGTCGGGCAAAAAAGAAGAGTTTTTTTTGCTGTCCCTTTGAGAATTATATAACACTGAACATGTTGCAGGTGTAGTACCACCTGTAATTATCAACCCCCAGACTTTGTCTAGTGCTTCCCAAAAATATGATTTGCCTGCTGGAAAGAATGTGAAATCCACAATTGTAGAAGAAACAACCTCTGCATCTATGATTTGATCACCAATGATCGATCATCATCGTGGTTTTAGACTCATTCACTGTTCCGAGCAAAATCTGACCTCTGCAGACAACATACACACCAATTGATGAGGCAGTCATGTCAAAGGTGTCAAAATAGGCAGCATGAGGGGTAAATTTCCTCATGCTTTCAAATCACATAAGAATAAGCATATGGGTAAGGGAGAAAAAATACCAACAAGGCATGATAAGACACAAGGCCTGATGAAAAAATTGATGTAGATTGGTAGTCTTTTTACTTATGGTTCCAGTTGCTGTTGCAAAAAGAATTCATAAGATACTTGACAGAGAAACAAACATCTTCAACTAGATGCTGGAAAGGATATTCAAATGCAACCTTTGACAAGTGGATCTTCAAGATTTGGAACTACTAAGCCCAGACCTACAGAAACATATCAATGACATTATTGCAGCAAAACTCCACAATAACACTTTGAAGGTTCCAGCAAAACCAAAACTAACACAACAAGAACGAGTGCATCGTCATAACCATATAAGTGTCATGCTCAGAAAGTTTCAAACCATCACCTTCATCATCGTGAACAGCACCTGATGATGAGCTGCCATGCCTGCCCACTGACTTCATAAGCTCCTAACAGTTGATGTAGATAAGTACAAAAGACTGCTGAAAAAAAATTGGAGCAGAGCAAACCACTACAAAAAACACATCTCCGTCCTCAATTTCTGTCACGTTTCTGGAAGTCATGGGAAGAAGATTCACAGTCATGATGTTGGCTAGAACTCAAGAGACATAGCAAATTAAGGAAAAATGCAAAACTTCAGATGCATAGTCAAGGCTCCAACCAGAAACACATGGAAGGGTTACACGAACAGATTAGGGTTTGCGAAGAATCCTCGCCATGGATGGTCCTGCTTGCAATCTTTGAGAATATCCGAAGTCACAAACACTGTCCATGGGAAGAATTTTGGTGTGCAGATTCGCAGTTGGCATGGTGGCCAGCAGAATTTCATTAGTCAATCTGAATTAAGAATTGATGACCCAACAATAATAAGGTTATAGAGATTCTCGGATCTGCTTTGACGAGGAGCTTGTCAAGACTGCGGTACTACGATTTTTTATTTCTTTTAATAATCTCTCTCTTCATCTGTGTTATTACATTGTTGCTGTTATCTCCGTGCGTGCTGCTGGAT
>Ga0209208_10007344_pt1 | contig 14945 bp, 14 predicted proteins | sample S1TSphfallax_3_FD_187694 | JGI IMG/M metagenome (GOLD analysis project Ga0209208, IMG submission 187694) | Host-associated microbial communities from peat moss isolated from Minnesota, USA - S1T2_Fd - Sphagnum fallax MG (SPAdes) (version 2) | ecosystem: Host-associated > Plants > Peat moss >...
CAATAACCACAGTTGCAACACCAGCAGCAAGACCAGCTACGTAGTCCTTGAATGCATGATCCATCACAACGCGCAAAACACAATCCTGCAACCAAAAACTGCAACAGCAACAGCAAGCAAGCAAGCAGCAAGCAGGCAGGATTTCCGCACAGATTTCCAGCGCTTTCACGGTCACCAAACCCTAAATCATCCGTGTCTTCAAATGAATGAAAGTTCATCAAACCGTAAATCAGCAGTGTATTCGATGAATGAAAGTTTATCTCTTTTCTGCGGCATACAGCTACTCTACAACCGAAAACATTTGCAACAGTTTTTTTGGTTTGTTTTGCTAATTTATTTTCCTCCAATTTTGTGATATAGCCACACTGGCGATTACAAGAGGAAATTAGACAAATTTGGCTACAGGTCTCAGAGGAAAGTTGGAAAATTTGCTATATTTGGGTGACCTGCTGGAACCTATTATATAAATATGGCAGTTTCACCCAAATTTAAAATTTAAAAAATAATAAATAAATAAATAAATAAATAAATAAAAAATTTATTAAAAAACAAAAAAAAAAAACTTAGAAATCTGATGACTTTGTCGCAAAATTTTCACAAAAATCCTTTCACACTAGATTTTCTTTTGGTCATCAAACGGCGAAAATTTACCTTTAAAAAAATCACTGATCTTGAATCAATATCATCAAAATGAGAAATTATTGAATTTTCTATTAGGTGGGTTTGAGTTTGTGGTTTATTTTTTATTTTATTCTATTTTCTATTTTGTGATTAGTTGAAAATAACAATCATTCATAAAGAAAATCTAGCCAAATTTGGCAATAAATCAGCCTTGTACCCACTACTAGGCTACTTGGACCAGATTGGTGTGAAGTACTGGTACCTGCCAATTACATATAGTAAAGGACGTCGTGGTCGTTTTTAGTGAAGCTTTTTTCATCACGTGACCTGTCCATCCATCCGTTCGTACCGTCATCCATCCATGGATGACATCATACAGGGAACAAAACCCTGGCAGAAATAAATAACCCCCCCCCCCTCCACATGTGTCGCTATCTAGGAAAGGCATGCCCGGCCCCAGGGGGGGCACCCCCAAGATTTTGATATCAATATCAGCAACAAACCCAACAAGATTTTCAGCGGCCAGGGTCCCCATGAATACATGCGACATGTGGTTTTGGAAATGTAGTTTGTAATTGTAATTTTGTAATATGTACCATCAAATACACACACCTGTGCATTAGGCACAGGGTTCAAACTATTCACAAAATAAGGGGCCTAGGAGAGGCTAAAGCTGAGTCTGGCCTCACATTTTGAGAATGTCCCCCACCAATGGGCTTTATCTATCATAAAGCACTAGACAAAATTTATCATGAACCAAACCTCCATAGATCATAAGGCATATAATGGGAGGGTTCCTATGCCTACTCTCAATAGTGGGGGGGTTCTTACACCTACAAGTAGGCATAATTTCCCTCCCATCCTTGACAAGTAAGCATAATATCCCTTCCAATTTCTAGGAGGGAACTTGATGGATATAAGGTGCCCTCCAAAGACACCTATTGCGGAATTTTGTACTCCTGGATGATGGTGTTTGTAGATGATAGTGTTGTCTCGTTATGAAACAAATAACAAATGAGGACCAATCTGGTATGTCCAAATGTCCATACCAGTTTTGGCCAGGTTTTTGGGTTTCCATTTAGGTCCAAACTCAACAGGTCTACATGGACCTGAACCCACCTTAGAACCAGATTCAATGGGTCATAAGGACTCTTTTGCAAGGTCCAAGTCAGAGGGTTAGGTATGGGTTAGGGAAGCATATATGGTTTAGGGTTTCTAGGTTTTAGGGTCTTAGGTTTTGTGGTGTTGTTGTTTCTGCGTTAAAGTTTAAATGATGTTTTTTGATAGGTTTGTAATTTTGGAAATGGTTTTATTTCTACCATCTTCTAATGACTGCAATTTGAAAAAAATCACCAAAACTCCAAATTGAACACCACCAATAACCTTCATCTTCCAAAAACATAATCACAATAAATGGTTCATACCATCATAAACACCACCAACAACTTGCATTTTCAAAATACATATTCAATTGCGTAATTTTGGAAAATAAAGACCACTTACAATTTGGTTCTTATAAAAACATCAACAACATTAAACAATGAAAAACCATTAACAATTGTAGTTTTAGAAAACAAAACTACGTCTTAAAAATCATACATGACAATATGAAATATTTTAAAGATCATTGACAAATCAATGGGATTAAATTAACCTTTATGGATTAGAAATCACTACTAGTGATGTGTCTTTAATTCACTAGGAGTTTCATTAACCATTTAAGTGAAATCACCATTAATTCGTTCAATTACAAATTTAGTGAATTCACCAAACCACCTAGTGATTGGTGATGGGTTGGTGTGGACAAGCGAATTCACGAAGAATTAATCAAGTTGGAAACTACCACATGGCATTTATTATTATAATTAAATTAAATTTGAATTTTAAAAAATTTACTGTTAAATTGATTTTTTCAATTTATATTCTTCATAGAAAATATTATTTATATACATATGGTCAATATTCGATGTTGATTAAAAAGGTTAATATACACTATTGACCACATGGAAATTTTTCACCAAGATTTGAACCTTGAAACTTCATGGCAATAAGCCATTACCTTTACCATCCAAGAACCTCATTTGCTTTGAAATAACTTAGCTGATGATTGGATTTAATACACTGTTTATTCCAAATGTTTTGCAAAAGTCAATTTTAATTATTATTATCTTTTTGAAACTATGTCCAAATGAAAAAATTTAAGGTTCAATCTAGAATTTTTTTTCAAGATGTACACATATTTAGTATTTTAAAAAGAAAACTATTTAATTTGATTGAAAATGCATTTGAATCTTGCATATGCAATGATGTTTTGAATATATATATAAACCATTATTATCTTTCTCATATTTTGTCCAAATGAAAAACCTTAAAGTTCATTTTAGAAGATTTTTCCAAAATGTACACATTTTTAGCATTTAAAAAAAAACTTAATTTGATTGAAAATTCATTTGAAACTTGCAATTTAATACATTTCAACTATGGTCTTTTGAAGTTTTCCTTTTTAAAATCATAATTAGCTTTTTCATACTTTGTCCAAATGAAAAAAATTTAAAATTCATTATATATATTTCCCAGATTTTCACACTTAAAAATATTATAAGAACATAAAAATAAATAAATTTGATTGAAAATGCATTTAATTTTGTTATTCATACATTTCAACATTATGTTTTTAAGATTTTTTTTTTCAAATAACATAATTTGTGAAGTAGTCTATTTAAAAACAACATTGGTTTTTTCCCCCAAATATTTATTGTTGATAATGATATATAATATTAGATTACATCTCCCCACATTTTAAACATATATTTAATTTATATAAATTTTATAAAATTTTAATATAAATTTTAATAATATAATAATTGAATTAAGAGTGTAATATTTAAGTTATTCAACACGTAATATTATTTTTAGAAACTATTTTTCAATGTTATATAAAGTATTAACATTATATAAAATAAAACATTATATGTAAACTTCTTAATTATTAACTTATACACATATAAAAAATTTAGTATTGTAAATTTTATTGAAGTTTATTTTGAAAAATATTTTCATCTAATTTTTTGGAATTTTTTTTTCATCCATGAAAATAAATTTAATATAAACTATAACATGTTTTTAAATTTGTATGAATAATAAATTAATAAATACTTACATTCAGTAAATATACTATTTCAATTAATTTATAATAATTTGAATAATAAAAAAATGAACCTTAATGAATTAGGTTTAAATGATTTCACCATGGGTGAAATCACATTAAGCTAAAACACTAGTTAGTAAACCCAATTCACTTTTAAGTCCTTTTAGTGAAATGGGTTAATGAATTAGACCCATGTTTCTTAATAGTGAATGGACTCCATGTAGACTCTAAAAAGTTCTTAAAGATTGGACAAACTTGATTGGATTTCAAATAATGTAGATGGACTTTGGGGACTTTGGCAATGTTACTTAGGTACTTTCAATAGCAAGGAGGGAATAACAATGAACTTTGTGAAATGATGGACTAATGAGAAGTGAATAGGATTAAATGAAATTCTATGGATAAAAAATGGACTCCATGTATTCTACAAAGTTTCTCAATGACTTTAAGGGCTTGAGTGGATTTCATATAGTGTATATGGATTTTGGGGACTTTGGTAATGTTATTTAGGAGCTTTTAGTAAATAGGAGGATTTAAATATGGACTTTGTGAAGTAATAAAAGGACTAGTGATAAGTCAATGGGATTGAATTAAACTCTTGGGATAAGATATGGAGTCCATGCATTCCACATAAATCTCAAGGACTTAAAAAAATTGGAATGAAATTTGTGAACTTTAGCAATGTTAAGTTAGGGATTCTATATGTAAATTCAATAATAAAAAGGGACTAAGTATGGGTCCTAAGGACTATGCTTGTAATTTTAGTAGTATATAGGGATTAATTATGGACTCTATGAAATAAGAACGACATTTTATAATGTTCAAATGGACTACACAAAGTTTAAGACTTATGCCAATATACTTCAACAAGTCTACCAAGGACATATTAATGGTCTTGCTTGGAAAACATTATTTTAGATTCATTGTTGAGGTTATTGGATGGAACTTTCAAGAATTCAAATTTTTAGACCTACAACCAACAACAAGAATACAAACATAAATTTGAATTTGACAATATCAACAATTTCTTGACCTAGAAGTTCAATTTTTTCCTCAATACATCCTTTTTCAATTTTTGTAAGCAATTTCAACCCATTTAATTTTCACCAGTTAGGGGGTGGTACTTGATCACAACCCTTGTGTGTCTTGCTTGCCATCAACTAAACTTGTTGAGTGTCTTTCTATGGCATCTTGTGAAACCTCTTCAACTATAAGAAACCTTTTCTGCCACAACCTTGTGTTCTACTTTAAATGCTTTGAATATCTCCCTGAATTCTTCAAGAATGCATTGTTCGACATCAAATTTCTTTGCATAGATTGTAAAGCCCTCAACGCCACACCCAACTTCTTCATTGTTTTTGAAGTTTGGTCCAATTTTCAAAATCACCAAATGCACATTTAAGGCATCCACTTTTTTTTCCAACACTTGTAGCTTATGTTTTGCTCTTTTGACTAGATCAACACAATCCTTAATTTCATTGCAACATGCATTAAATCCTTTTAACAATTCTATTTTAAATCAAAAAATGAAACAAAAATAAAATAAAAAATAAATTCATTTTTTGAATTAAAAGGTCTGTTGCACCATTTTGTCAAATCTTCAATACTAAATGCATAAAGGGGCAACACCTTCTTTAAAGAATGAACTATAATTAACATTTCTTTAATCTACATGAACTTTTTTTCTTTTGAGTTTGTTTCCTTTTTGTTGACAATAGCCTTTGAATTAGCCCCCACAACACCTTAACTTGTTTAATGACATTTAATGAATGTGGCAGTCCACTAATAGTCCATTCCATGAATGTGGCCTAGTTCACGGGATTCCTTTTTTTTTCAAGCATACAATCCCCTTGGATAAAAACACAGTCAAAAGAATCACCCAAGTGATTGGACACTCCTTAAAATTACATTTTTGTATGTTCACAAGTAATACATAATAGTTTGGATTGTCATTACTTTTTTGGAATATTTTTCATTAATTGCAAAGTTTACATGAAGGATCAAAGTTTAACACAAATAAAAAATGTTTTTACATGTTCAAAGCATTTAAACTTTGAAAGTGGACAATCTTTGTTTTTCTCAAACATTTTTTTTTTCTACCAAATGTGCACCATTCCTTTTGAAACTTTTGTTTAACATTGATTAGAAGTGCAAAAGGACTTGAGTTGATGAAAATTAAATTTATAACCGATTTTGGTTCAAAAATGCTTTTGAACTTGGAATTATGGATTTTGAAAATGTGTTTTTAACAAAAGTTGTTCATATTTATGTGATATAGAGGGCATGAATGCCTAATATACATTATATACAATCAATTTGTAGTCAAAATGTATTTATATCTAAAATGTAGTGTTAAAAAGGGTAACCAAAATACAAATTTCAAAGTTATAAACCAACACAAAAATGACATGAGTCATGTGTAGTCCTTGGAAAAATACTTTTACCTTGGCGCCCTTGGTTCTTTTGACCATGTTTTCACTCCCTTAACCTCAACTCTCTTGACCCAACCTTGTGTTTAACATTTGAATACGTTCATGGACTATCATCCATAGTTTTTTAACATGTTTGATGAACTTTTCATTGTTGTTGAAGTAGTAATGGTAGCCATTTTTATAGTTATTGAGCTTAAAAAACTTTTGTACTTTTTTTTCTATGTAATCAGTCACAATCTTCAACCTTTTTGGAGTGATGTCTTTGTTGCAAATCCTATATATTTTTTGCAAGTTGATTATGGGTCATTGGATTTTTTATGTTAAAAATAAGGTTACAATTAAAGGTGTTGTTTTGCCTTCCACCTTGATTTGGTGCTTCAACTCCAAATTCCTTAAATTGCACATGTTTTGAAACATAATGAAAAACATTTATGACATTCAATGATTACACAAAGCAAAAACACACCAACAAATTCACATGATCTTGGAATCAATTTAGTGTGTTTGTGTGAACAAATAATAGATAAAACTATAAATAGTCTAGGAAACATGAAGAATAAAGAGATGAAACAATAGATGGTCCAACCTTTAAAATACACATGCAAATTGTGCATTGAGTGTAATAAGTTCCAGTTTAGGAGGGAAAGGATAATTTTGAAATGATGTTGAAAAAGAACAACTATTCAAGTTGCATGTGTCCTATAGGTCCTCAATTTAATTAGTCTTTAACCCAGTCAAACTTGGTCAAACTTGGCAAATAAGGAGTATTTGTGATGTTTATAATGTTTGGTTTATGAACCACTATACCATCCACTTACCCTACATGTATTTTCAATGTAGTTATACTATTATTTTTGAAATAAGACATTAACCTCTTTTCAACCTTGTCATTGAGTTAAAAATTGTAAAAAACATTAGATTATTTTAACAAATCACACAACACATCAATTGTGGGGCATTCACATTCATTTTTGACTCATCATCAACATAATATAATTTCAAAACAAAGAAATTTTTGTCATGAAATTTCCAACTACTTCTTTGTTCATGTAAAATTTTCATCATTAAATGGAATGTTTCATCATTCTTCGATTATGAAATTGGCAATGCAAGTGAAAACACATCATAGTGACCCCCTTTGGGTCTATTATTATAGTTCATACAATTTAAATTTTCCAAAAGTTCAGTACATTTAATTTTGGGTATCAATTTTAGTTTTTAGGCCTTATAATTATTATTTTTACAAGATTAATGTTATGTAATATTATTAAAAAATAAAAATAAATTTCATTATCTATATTGAAAGATCCATGAATATATTTATAGTATACATTGGTATAATATGGCCACTATTTTGTTTTGATTGCACTAACCTTAAAGTTTTATTAGTCATTAAAATAATCAATTTTAATGTAATAAAAAAATGGCCCATTTACCTATGCTTGTCATTTTCCATGTGAGTGTGATTACTTGTCAAAATTTCAATTTATCACACATTTATCGCATTTTTATTGAAAAAAAGCTCAATTTTTGAGATGAAAAACTTCAAATTAATCACATGATATCCAAACATGGTTCAAACAATGTGACATGGTTCAATATATGTTTAATTGTCATAAGGATTAAAAATTATTTAAATTAAAAAATATATATTTGTGCTTTTAAGCACATAAATACACTCCATTTGTTTTCACAAATATATTTCAATCTCCCATTTTGTAAAATGAAATGAAATACTTTCTTTTTTAATATATTGCTTAGATTATATTCTAACATAATATGAAAAAATATTATGAAATTTTTTCAAAAGTTTGAGGTTGAATACAATCAAACATTCACACCCTTGGAAAGTAATACAATGTGAGACCTTAAAGGAGATCATTGGAATGTGTTTTCACACATGCTTGAGATCTTTTAAACCTTTCCTTTCTAGTTCTTTCCTCCAATCAATTTCACTTCCATTCATGAAAATCTCAACATTCCCCTCCACATGGATTGATTTATATATTTTTAGCATGTGTTAAGGGATTAGAGTTGAAAAAATATCAAATAATTTAATATTTTTCTAATTTTGGAAGTTGTGATTATTTAGTTTCAATTAACCACACACATGTAAGCAATGTAAGCAATTACAAGCATTTACAAATTCATCACCCATTTTTTTCAAAATGATGAATAATGCGAAAAAAATTGTTATGAAAATATGCAAGTGCAAATGAAGGTCAAATGTACTAACCAACCTATTCACTAATTAAGAACTGGGCTTGGGGGTTGTATTATAACCTACCCAGGGTTCAGGGCTTGAACTGATCTCAAGAGAATCCGGTTCTCTCAATAAACGTACCCTGTTAGCGGGTGTCATCTCGGGTATCAACGATTTGATGATCTCTGCCGGTCTCTTGTCGTATTTCTACTGAGCTCTGGCACTTGCGCCATGCGGAGGAGGCGGCCAAGCATGGCGACAAGGAGCATCAATAAACTAGCGCTGCAGGGGTTTCAAGCACAACTGCGCCTTGGTAATGTTATTGTCCAAGCTTTTACGACGTATTTTGGTCAGTCTTTATATGTTTTCTATTTGATGCTGTTTGAACTATGGCAGTATAGAGTATGGACAGCTTGAGCAGTGAATGCTTGGAGGATAGAAATCTGAGTCTGGAAGAGTAGCTGCATTTCTTGTATTTTTCCCCCAGCCAACATATAGTGCAGATGACCTTGATCCAGGGTTTTTTTTTTGGGGTTTTTTGTTTGTGATAGCGACAATGGCAACCATCCACGAAAGGAAAAAGCCAAATTTGGATACAGGTCAGAGAGGAAAGTAGGCGTTTTCTAGAATCCTGCTATGTTTTGGTGACCTCCAAGAAGCATGTGATTTCCATGTTTTTCTCCTCAGAATGTGGCGAACTAAAAGGCATCTAAAAGGAGTCTTGCAACAATTTAAAAAAACAAGTGTTTTATAGATGCGAAAGTTTGCACAAAAAAATTTGGCTGTTGAGATCTGTTTGGTTATTAGGTCACTTTCAGAAGAGACTTGCATACATCTTTTCTTTTTGTTCAGTGCCAGTTTCATAGGATGCTTGCTATCAGCTCATCAAGCTGAGTTGAGACCTAATGTTAGTAAGGGAGCAATTATGTGTAATTGGAGCTATACTGTCTCTTAAATGCTAGCCAATATCCTGACTGAGTCTTCCTGTTACTTCCAGAAATGCAACAGAAACTCAGGATGCAGATGTTTGTATATTTGTTTGCTTGATTTTGGTTTAATTATTGTATACATACCTATACCCACTGTCTGGAGCTGATTAAGTCAGTGGGTAGTCATGGCAGCTCATCGCTGCTATCTCTTGCTGAAGGTGATGGTCTGACACTTGTGAGTGATTCTCACAAACTGCTGTCATTGTTGTGTCACCTGAAGTGTTGTCATGGAGATTTCTTGGCAATCTCATATATATATATATATTTTATGTAATTGGAGAAGTTCAATGTTTCCCATTTGTAATTCTGGATGATATTGTCTCTAATGTTTGGTTGAGAATTCACATACACCTTGTGCCCAATGATAGTTGCACAGGGGTATCTCCCATTCCCTAACTATCTTCTGATTGTCCGATCACAGGCAACATTTGTAGTGAATTGAGTAGTGCTGTGCGGTGCCAAGAGGCTTCACATCATGGGCACAAGAGAGTGGCACCATGTGACCATCAGGAAGCAATGAGTTGGTTTTGGACCTAAAGTTGGGAGTTGTTGATGTTTAAAGACTAGCTAATGAAAGGCACTCAGACAATATTTCCTCCAAAATGTAGTGAAAATAGCATGGAGACCACCTTGGAGCTAATATGATGGCCCATCATATTCATCAAAGGTTTACATATTTTGTTGAAGTATGAAGCAACCTTCCTTGATATATGGAACATTCCAGACTCCAAATATTGGTCAAGTTCATCGGAAACACCATTTGTCAGCATTGGAGGAACCCATCCTATTGCCAAAGAAGAAGTGCAGTGCAGTGCATGTGGAGTGACCTTTTTCATCATGCCGCCATACAGGCATATGTAATTGATCAATTGGATGCTCTCTCAACTTCCTTCCCATTCTGCACTGATTAGAACTTGTTCTGATTCCTGTTTAATTATATTGTGATTCTGTGAGCAGAGTTGCATTGAACTTTGGAGTGGAGCAGTGCATGGGGAGAGTCCCTGGACAGAGATTGCAGTCAACACCTTCATCCCATGATTGTCAATTTCCTTTACATTGTATGTTCTATCAGTATTGATGTCATAAGTTGGTGAGTTCATTAGGTTATCCTTGGCTACAAATTGTGAAAGATAGATCTGAAGGCACCATGATACTTATTGATCTCAAATTGTGATAATATGGGCATTCTGTCCAGAGGAATATATCATATTGTGCTCATTTCTTTTTGTCACTCCATGTGTTTGAACCCTTGTGGCAATTTCATCCAACATCTTTATGTTGAATTGAAACTGGTCTGTGGCTCTTTCCTCTTTTCTATGGTGTTCTGCTTGCTGAGTGAGCAAGTTGCAATTATGCAATATAGGAATATGCATTTCCCTGGTAGTGCAATGTTTTATTGGAGTGTCAGTACTGTTATCTTCCTGTGGAGTTTACTGGATAGGTTTATTTGTTTGTCTCCCTTGGATCCTTCCTACGTCCAAACTGGATGAGGTGATTTTGTGAGGATCAGAAGGTTGAAGTGAAAGTCCTATTCACCCTTACAAGCCAGATTTACTATATGAAACCAGAAGATGCTGCTAGAATTCACACAAGTCTCTTTGTGTGGGAACCATTTTATGCATTCAGGATATAGACAATATGAACATCAAATTATGGACAGTCTACACATCAATCTGCTAATCTGGAGGGTTTCTTTGCTGAAGATTTGGCATTGTCTGTTGTCCTCCTTACTGAGTTTAGATGTGTTGCACTCTAAAATGTGATTGTAGCCGTAAGAGAAAATTTGAAATGCAGTCCTTTTCAAACAGTTTTGTCATCCTTGTTCTTCTTTGAGCTTTTGTAGTTGTCCAAGTGTGACATACAGTCTTCTAGTGCTATTGTAGTCTTTTGAGTTGAATTGGTAAGAGACAAGGATGCTTGTGGTGGAGGACACTTGGGCTTTATCAGTGAGGAAGTGCAGTAGCAGCCAGAGTCACTGAAGACTGGCAAGCTTGAGTTGGAGATGTGGGGGGTGGGACTATGGTGTGGTTGCTGCAGGAAACAGCAACAATAACAAAAATTTGCTGGTAAGTTTTTTTAGTATACCTTCTCTCTTCTGTCTCTTCACACATGCCCTTTGCCAAACCCAACTGTCTTCATGTGCAGAGTACGTCCAGAATCTGTTTGTCTGTTGGTTGTGGAACGCCTGGGGAGTTCCAATCCCCTCATTGTGTATACCTAGACTGTGATGAATGTGCAGGATTGTAGTATTGTGTGTGGGGCCCTGTGACTTTTGTCAATGAAATAGTCTGTTTCTTTTGAGGCTCAAGCATGTATGGCCTTCAGAACAAGATTGTTTTGTGCCAATTTTTTATGTATAGATGTCTGCAGTGCCCAGATGGAGCACATTGTCAACTGTCAACACTAACTGAACCATTTCTTTCATATATCTAATTTGGCTTTTCTAACACTCTGAATCTTGCAAATTGTGCACTGTTGGAATTTCTCTACGTGAGGGAGAGCCAAGTCTTTGGAAAGGAAGGGGCTCTCTCATCATGAATTTCATGTTGCACAACTGAGTGGCATGGTGTTGAATTCGGTTCTTATTCCTCCTCAGACTCTACTCCTTCATACCTGTCCCATGGTACTGGTTTGCTCTTCAGATTTTCCCACCTTTTCTCTTTCTTTGCAACATCAAGCTACCGTGATGTAGTTAGCAATCCTGGCAGATTGGAAGTATGTAAGATGAAAGTGACATGAAAAGGATGCTTATTTTCACTAGAGCTCCTGGGAATGTGTACAATAAGGGAGGCTTAGTGCTTATGAGACATGTACTGATTTCTCCAGATTTTTGTTTTGCCTTCTGTCATCTCTGTCTTCTTTCTGTTCGGATCACGTTCCAACAATTTGGTTGGTCTGGCAGCTCATTCTTTTGAAGTTGATGCCCTCTGAAGGCAGTTCTGAGTATTGAGGCCTTGAGTAGGAGCTTATAGTAGTTGGCATCAATTGGCTACATTCAGAAGCCAATGTATTTCAAGCTCCATAGATGACTGTGAGTTCTGTAAGAATTCTACATGTGTCAATGCTAGTTTTAGTCAATTTATCTGTAAAAAAGTCTTTTGTGTTCTTCAGGGCTGCATCTACTAGTGTCATGTGCTTAATTCAAGAGAATGCTTTCAATACTCCCTCTCCAGCTTTCTCACACGTTATGGGAGATTTCTGCTTAGCTTCTGTACATGTTCTTAGCCCTGAAATGAAGCCATTCTTGTCCGGAAAAAAAGCTTGGTTTGCTTCTGATTATGCAGGCTCTGTGACATGTTCTCAAGCCGCAAGATGAGGGGCATTCTCATCATCAGAAAGGTGGGTGTGATTGTGCTTTTAAGTGAACTGTACATTAAAGTTCTCTGTGCAGTGAAATACACCTCACTCATTATGCTCGCTGGCAGCCAGCTTGAAAGGCGCCTCCAACACTCTAAAAGCAACAGTGATCACTGGCTGGAGTCTCACAATACCATCAATGGATTGGCCATGTGCAGCAAGGACAAGAAATGGATGATTACAATACCCAGGCTCAGCACAAGATGTCTTCATACAACTCACCAGAAAATACGTATACCCTAAACCCTAAATCTCACAGATTTCAAACCAGTGTTCTGTTTTTTTTAATCAGCTTTACTCGTTGTTGTAAACATGCCACGTGTGTTTAAAAATTGGGCTTGAATATTGAGAACTATAATAAATCTCTGTTCCTTGGATATGTGGTTTCCTAGGGTAGCTTGATGAACTACAAAGCCTGAACAAGAAGATGTGCTAGGAAGTACATGAGATAAGAACATTATGCAATTAACTAGAACTGCATCACTGTGTCCTACATGACTCGAATTAAGATAACAATTTTATGGTTTGTATATCCCTTTGATCTTGATATGGCTGATCCAGCATTTGATTTGCTCAGCTGATTGCCATCCATTTGATAGGACATATGATAAATACACAGCATATTATTAACTCACATTGTATCTTTGTTTGTAATCTGGTGTGTTTATTGACCTGGGGAGTACTGAAGGGCCACTAATCTGAGCACGGCATTAAACTCCTGTGATGTAAACCTTGACTGCATTTTAAGTCTGGCTGCCTGGCACCTTAACAGGAGCCAGGCAAAGCCAAAGTCTAGGAAAATCTAGGAGTTGGCTTCAACAAGGTGTGATGCAGACTGACTAAAAGCTTCACTGCATTTTCTTAGTGTGGGCTGTCTGGCACCTTGCAGCAGGTGAGCCAAGCTCAGGGAAATCTAAGAGATGGGTTTTCATGAAAGGTGTGCTATTGCATTTTAGCAGACCTTCCCAATACAGAGACAGGAAGAGTGCCTTTTCAATTAGTACTTTTGTTTTGAAGTGCTTGTTTTACAAAGTACTTATCAAACCTCTCATGCTGGTCACCCTGGTCACTCTACAGGGTTTCAATTCCTGCCAATTGCTGGTGATACACCGCCATCCAATGTCCTTGAAGTGAAAAAAATTGAAGAGGAGAAGAAGAAGAAGATGACTGTCTTTGCCTGGGCTTTTACCTTGGTGGTTCCTTAACATGTGTAGTACTTGCCCATTGACATGCATGTACAAAATCCAGTACATACTGGCAAGCGGAGAATTGGGTTTCACATGGTTCCAAGGTGAGAATCCTTTGAGCTTCCCCCAGCAACTTACAATGAGTTACGCATTGAACTCTAAACTGAAGACTAAAGATTTTGTTACCACTGGTCTAGTGTCTGAAGGCCAGATCCTGCGGTGAAATAGTTGTTGTAATTTAGCTTCTAATTCCTATGGACAGACTTGTTCCTTGCGAATAGTTTTTGCACTCTCATTATTAATTTCCTACAGAAAAGAATTGTCCTGTGCTGCCCTTCAAGATCAATTTTTTTTGTTGTGCCCAATCAGTTTGTAAGATATTATGTTTTTGTGCGAGTAGTGGCTTTTCATAGATTTGCACTTACAAACTGGACTTGTATAAATCTGTTTCTTTTGTTTTCCTAGTGTGGAGTATCAAAAGGTTCAAACTGAAAAGAAAAGTGGGAAAGGTTTGCCATTGGCCACCATGTAGATCTGGGTGCAATAGTGGTGTTTTTCCATAGATTTGCTCACAACCAAGATGTGTATCAGTTTGTTGTTGTAGGTGTGTGGGGTGTCAGAAAGTTGAAGTAAAAATACGTGTGAAAGGTTGAGCATTCTCATTGGTTAATATGTAATAAACTCAAGCTTTGGTGATCTGGAAGAGTAGTGTCCGAGCTGCATAATATTCCTAAGTTTGTGTCCTTGGAGATGAAATTCTGGTTCTTGAGCTATTCATTTGGACTACATAGAAGACATGTAGTCTATGCCAACTAATTTCACTGCAAATTTCACTGAAGTTTTTGTGATGTCCAAGTATGGATCTAACTGTGACATTGTTGTTTAGGATAAAAGAACACACCTACGGAACAGAGATGGAAGTCAGTGCAGAATCAACAGGAATGGACAAGATGAATAAAATCTGGCGGAAGATGGGGTGTGCTTTGTACAAGTGATCCAGATTGTGAA
>Ga0209208_10007345_pt1 | contig 14945 bp, 14 predicted proteins | sample S1TSphfallax_3_FD_187694 | JGI IMG/M metagenome (GOLD analysis project Ga0209208, IMG submission 187694) | Host-associated microbial communities from peat moss isolated from Minnesota, USA - S1T2_Fd - Sphagnum fallax MG (SPAdes) (version 2) | ecosystem: Host-associated > Plants > Peat moss >...
CCCCCCCGGCCCTCTCCCCTACACCCCTATATAGACTTCGCCGCTGTCTCGGCTTTTCCACTCTGCCTCGCACACGTTCCTTTCTCTTCGCAAATCTCTCGCGCGCTCCTTCTCTCTAATCCTCTCTTGTGGTGCCAGAATCAGGCCTGCAGAGAACTGCGGAGTGCTGGTTTGTAGCAGAGAAATAGGAGGGGCAAGAATTGGAAGTGGAACGAGGAGAATTGGTGAAGAAACGGGTGAGAATTTTTGAGGAAGAAGAAGAACAACAAGAAGAGAGAAGAGAGATGTTGGTCGACACTTTCCGCGTGGACAGTCCCTTTGTGACGTACACGGAGGAGACGATAGAGTCCAAGTATGAGTACAAGACGACCGACATGGTGCATGAGGTGACGAAGGAAGGCAAGTACGAGTGGATTGCGCGGCCTAAGTCTGTGACTTACCAGTTCTCCACCAACCGCGCGCTGCCAAAACTCGGGTACGGATCTTCTTCCTCTGTCACCCTCCCGTGGGATTACGATTTGGATAGAATGCAAGAGGGAAGTGTGTGAGAAAAATGCTGAGAGGCTTGCTTGCTTGCTTACTTACAATTTTCGAGCTTAGTTTCCATATGTAATTGGACTGTCGTTGAAGTGTGTCGTAAGCCTGTATGGTTCATAATATTGTTCTTTGCATCCGCTTCATGGACATCTTGTGTTTCTGATGCTGTGTTCACTACATCGACCACTTTGTGCTCTTCTATCGTATAAGAATATGAAGGTGCTCTCATGTGTACTTTGCATGAAAGTTCGCTCACATGAAAACAAGAACCAAGCTCGTGAAGTCCAAACAATTTCAAGAAGATGAAAATGTGCACTCCAATCCTGAGTTTTTTTTTCCATACAAGTCATATATAGCCTACGGTTCTTCCAATTTGCGGAATTGTTGAAGACTGAGAGTTCGAAGTTCAAATCAACATCCTAAAGTAAAAGCATTTACTTCTGGGGTCTTTCCACTTATCTCTCTTGAAACTCCCCTTCCTGCTTGTCCATTATGACTCAGCATGTGTTGAAAGAGCTCTTGGAGATAGTCTGACTTAGCCTATACTGAGCTCCAGGGCTTCAGATTTGTTGCAAAACTTTTGGTAGCCATGGCCAATTGTGGTTCTTCATGAGGATGTCATAATTCTTCTTCTTCTTCTTCTTCTTCTTCCTCCAGTGGCAACTCCTCAACCTCAGGTTTGGGGAGGAGTGTTGACAACAGAAGGATGTCTGAGGTTCCTGAGGATTAATTTTTCCTGTAGTGGTTGTTATGACAGGTACTGAATTCAGATGGTGTTTTTGTGTGTCTGCAGAGTGATGCTTGTGGGATGGGGTGGTAACAATGGCTCTACTCTCACTGCAGGCATTATTGCTAACAGAGAGTAAGCTTTCTTGTTTGCTATATCCCTTTACTCCCTACACTGTTTTTTTTTTTTTGGTTGATGTTTGTCACTGTGAGCAACATGGCATCTGATTAGTACATCAATAATGCTGGTGTGTGTTTCTTTTGTAATCAGGGGAATCTCATGGGTGACAAAGGATGGAGTGCAACATGCAAACTACTTTGGTTCCTTGACACAGGCATCTACTTGTCGCATTGGCTCCTTCAGTGGAGAGGAGATCTATGTCCCATTCAAGAGTCTCCTACCCATGGTATTTCCAACCTTCAATGTACTGTCTTTTACATATGAGCACTGTGTTTTCTACAAAGATGACAGCTGTTTTTTGGTGAAGGCAAAAATTCTGAATTGTAGATTTGTTTGTGCAACTTGTGAAGGTGGACCCAAATGACATTGTGATCGGGGGCTGGGACATTTCGGACATGAATCTGGCTGATGCAATGGAGAGAGCAAGAGTACTTGACATTGATCTGCAAAAGCAGCTGCGACCACTGATGCAGGATATGGTCCCTCTTCCAGGAATTTTTGATCCAGACTTCATTGCTGCTAACCAAGGTTCTCGGGCAAATAACATCATCAAAGGCTCAAAGAAGGAGCAAATGGAAAAGGTCATTCAGGACATCAGGTAAGTGGCATGTAATCCTATTGCTTTTCAGAGTGCTCAGTTGAATGAGCTGCTGCTGTCTGTCACCTGGAGACTACTGTCAGATCTGAGACAGATGTGTACTTCTTGTGCAGAACTTTCAAGGCTGAGACCAAAGTTGATAAGGTTGTTGTCCTATGGACTGCCAACACCGAACGATATAGTGATGTCATTACTGGGTTGAATGATACCAAGGAGAACCTGTTTGATTCGTTGGAAAATGGAGAGCCAGAGATTTCACCTTCAACTCTCTTTGCTTTGGCATGCATCCATGAGGGTGTGCCATTCATCAATGGCAGCCCTCAGAATACTTTTGTTCCTGGTATGTGTGTACTAATGGCAGTGAATGATTTCTCCTGTTTGAACAACAAATAGTGGTGGGGTAGCAATCGAATTGATGGATGGAGATGGTGCTTTTACTGGATATGGCAGGTGTGATTGAATATGCCATAGAAAAGAACTGCCTGATTGGTGGGGATGATTTCAAGAGTGGGCAAACTAAGATGAAGTCCGTGCTGGTAGACTTCCTAGTTGGGGCAGGTATCAAGGTGTGTCATCTGCAGACCTTTTCTCTCAGGACTTGTAACAATGTCATTAGGCTTGAGTAAGGGTAGTTAGGTAGTGCTTGGCAAAGTGCACTTCGTCATATCCCAGTAGTATAGTTGATCACCAAACATCACATGTCACATGTGAACTACTACTGCTCATAGTGCAAGGTTTTGTGATTTATGCAGCCGACCTCAATCGTGAGTTACAACCACCTAGGAAACAATGATGGGATGAATTTATCAGCACCACAGACGTTTAGGTCAAAGGAAATTTCCAAGAGCAATGTTGTGGATGACATGGTGTCCAGCAACTCTATTCTATATAGCCCTGGTGAACATCCAGATCATGTCATTGTTATCAAGGTAGCCTTTCTTCTCTCAATTTGTTGAAGACATTGCTCTGAGCTAATTCTGATAATTTGTTCTGCAATGTGCACATTATTGACTGCTTTGTGCTCCAGCTGTTTTCAGAGTCAGGAGTAATGTCTACTACTGAGAAGGATTCTGTGGAACTTGCAGTATGTACCATATGTAGGTGACAGTAAGAGAGCTATGGATGAATACACTTCAGAGATATTCATGGGAGGAAGAAACACCATATCAATGCACAACACATGTGAGGACTCATTGCTGGCAGCACCCCTCATCCTGGATCTGGTGCTCCTTGCTGAGTTATGTACCCGCATTCAGTTCAAGGCAGATGGCGAGGTATGCAATGTTTTTGACCATGTGGTCATACAGGATAATATGATGTAGGCAAACTGAAGGGTATTTCTAGATGCAAGAGGTGAGGTTTTGGCATGTAGAGAGCATGAAGTTGCTGCTGTGAAATTTCCATACTTATGTGTGTCATTTCTTGTGCAATGCAGGAGAAGTTCCATTCTTTCCATCCAGTGGCTGCCCTCTTGAGTTACCTGACAAAGGCACCTTTGGTAATCACAGGACCCTTGCCTCTGTTGCTTGCTAGTAGTCTGTTAGTGATAAAATAAATGTGCAAACCTTTGCATTCCTGGCTTGGAATGTGACTCATTTTGTCAAGCAGTTCTGGTCGAGTTAGAGTTGCACTGCTGTCACCATTCCCTCACAAATGGTGTGAAAATGGCAGGTACCCCCAGGGACCCCGGTTGTGAATGCTTTGGCCAAGCAGCGCTCAATGCTGGAAAATGTAATGCGCGCTTGTATTGGCTTGGCCCCTGAGAACAACATGATGTTGGAATACAAGTAGGAATTCTTCCTTTGAACTAGTAACTGACAAAGTTACAAAAGAAAGGTGCTTTCACAGTTGCACAGAACCTAGGCCTTAATTGTAGCAGTAAATGAACTGGGTTACTTCCTAAAATGTTAATTGTTGAGATTTCTCTTTTAGATATGATCTGAGTATATATTGTTTCCTTACCATTGTTCCCAAGCCTAATTAGATCTGAGCACATTTCTCTGGAATTAAGAAAATAGATTACCAAGCATTCCGGGATTGGAAAAGATTGGGGACTTTTTTAGTATTTGAGTTCTTTGTTTTCTCACCGTCAGGTCTTTCATTTGAATTAAGAATGGAATGGGTGAGGATGGCAGTTTCTCTTAGGTAATGCAAATTCTTTTGCAAGTCGGTGTTGAAGAAGTTGAGTGCATGGCTGTGGTAGCCAATAGATAATAGTGCCAGATGTTTACCATAGCTGCAAAGTCCACTACTATTATGAAAGTGTGCAAGTGCATGGTGGTGATGTAGATAAAAAAGTACTGAGGTGTTATTGGGCTTTTTGGCTCAACTGGTCAATCCAAATGTTCTGTGGGTATCTGATTGATTGTTTTTAATAACTTCTGGTGCTGGGTTTTACCAAATTTGGAACAATGGTTTTTTTTTTTTTTTCCAATTTTTTGTAGTGTAGCAATAATAGTGGCCCTAAACAGATTTTGACTTAAATTTAGACGCTTTGACACAGGACCATTAAAACAGTAGCCAGTAGACAGACCTGTGATGACACATTGCCCCAAAAACAGGCTAAATTTGAGGGCTCTGTTTTGAAAACAAAAAAGGGAGGAGGGATTTTTGCCAGAAAATTGAATCAGTGTCACCTTTTGATGATTTTTTTGCCCCCAAAGAAAAATGACTGATTTGGAAATCGAAGAATCAGGTTCAGATTATTTTTTTGAAAATTTTCAAAACCAAAGAACCTCTGGGTCCAGTTGTCCAGAAAGCCAAGAAGAAGAAGAAGAAGAAGAAGTGCCAAATTTCATGAAATAGACAACAAATGACTGACAGTTTTATTGAAGGTTCTTTGATCGGTTCATAGAATTTTTGAGAACTTGCAGTTATTACATATCAGAATATGTTCTCAGATTTTTGAGAAATCATGGTTATGTAGCAAGATTGGTTATTTGATCATATGTGAACTGTTTGGTTATGAGTTCCCATTTCTGATACCCACCACCTAACTAACAAGGTCGATAAATAAGATTTGGGATGTTGGGTGCTTGGTAAAACTATCTTGGCAGCTACAGAAGACTTGGAACAATTTGTTATTTTTAAATGGGTATAGATCAATTTTAATAGATGCACTCTTCGACTGGTGGAAAACTTCAAGCATCAACTTGTATTAAAAGTGTTTGATTTAGTTTCACAAGGAACAGAAACATATCAAATGAAACAAACTAAAATGATAAAGACTTAGCATATCACTAAGCTTACATGGCCTTTTAGCATCAAAAGACAACAGTGAAAACATCACACTTCTAAACATAAACACTACAGAATACCAAGTCAGTAATTAAAGTCCAAAATATTTGTAAGAGACCTCATTAAATCAAGACTTTTTAATCCTTGATCACCAATGTCATCCTTCACATGTAAACTCTCTCCACAAGTTTCCTTTTGGGTGTTTCTTGACTATGATGATGGATTTGCGTAGAGAAGTTCCTTTCTGACATAAGCTCTACTACCAAGAAGAAATAAATCCATCAACCATATCTTAGAGCATCTCCAACAGTGCTCAGTATGGTTAGTACCCTGCAAAAATATTTTTCACATCCAACTTTAGTTATTTACTTTTTTTACACCCCACCCATAAAACTGAAACTGGGACAGCAAATAGGTTGAGGGGTACTAATAACAAACCACTTGGACCAATCATTATGATGGGCAAATAAGAAACACTGAGCAGCAGTCAGATCATATTTATTACACCATTCTCAGCAAGTGCGCAACGTTGTTGCGCCTTTCACCCACCACCACAAACTGTGAAATTTTGCTGAGCCAAAACCACTTTGCTGAGCTAAACCGGCACATTTTCACTTTTCTTCATCCAATTGTACTGTGCTGGATCACATAGTGAACACCGCTGGAGATGCTCTCATGGATTTATTTACTGTAGTGTAGAAATCCTATAATCCCACCCATAATTGAGATGCTCCACGCTTTGAAAGAAATAAAGTTGACAAAATAAGGAACAGATCAACCTAATTATGATGCCATGGGTGACGATTCCCAAACGTGGAATGCAAAGGTGGAGGATCACTCGTGCTAGCCATGGGATCAGAATAAGGCATTCCACACTAAAGGAGGACCCATTTAGAGCAGGGTTGTCTACATTGCGGTTTGACGGGTTGTACCAAGACAAGATGTCAACCTCTAGGATGTCTCTAATTTGGGCATCCCTGGTAAAATTAGGTTCAGTTCCAAACAACAATGCTTGCATCAAGAAAGACGCAATGACATACATAAGTGGATGTCAAAAAAAAAAGGAGGAAAACTCTTTTAAAAAGCCTCTTGGATCAATCAAAGCAAATCAAATTGGGACTTTAGGTGGGAGGATTCTTGTTGTTTGGTTAATAGGGTTTTGCATCCATGCATGAATTGATCTTAGTTTAATTGTTCATGTTGCTACCTTGTAACGGTTTGAAGTAGATTCTTGTTGTGATCTAGCCTGCTCAGGTTGGCAGGAAGATCAAAGGCAATTAGGGGTAGATGTTAAGGTTATTAATGAATGAGGTTTGAGAAGGAAAATGTTGGTGTTGAAAAGTCATAATTGGTGTAATGAAAAGGTACAAAAAAGGAAGTTAAGGTTCACTAGGATGGGAAGAATGTTTGCGAAGGTGGTGCATGCACACGTGTCGATAATATTTAGATTCTAGGTTATAGCTTAAGAAAAGATTGAAGTAATCACTTTGAGGAGATGGACATTGAATGTTAGATGCATTAGCAATGTTGAATTCCAATCTAGCATGTAGAAGTAGGGGGACTCATGTTAACCCTTTCAAACCATTGAAGGGTGAAGTTTTTCATGCTAGGTCCTTTTGGAATTATAATGGATCCTTGATCAAGGAATGAAAAATAATTCCAACTTTGGCAATGCAAGTGGTTCATGTTGAAGCTAAATACATGAAAATTTTGCATCATCATAAGTTTTGTAAGGCCTAAGTTCATTATGAAAAAAAAAGTGTTTGCAACTAGGTTTTAATTGCAATTTTGAGTTAACAATGATCATTTGCAACTTAGTTTATTTTTACAATTTGAATGCTATCAAATGAATTGCTAAAGTTGCAACAACATATTTCACTATAAATGAAACTATATACATGTGCAACTATGTTACAACTAGATCATTACAACTATTGTGTCATTATATTATAACTATTATGCCAACATTGCAACTAGTATGTCATTATGTTGCAACTATTATGCAATTACATAAACAACAATGTGTTGATGTGACAATGATGTGTTGATAAATCATCAATGAACATATAACAATTTTAAATTTATTTCAATATATTTATTAATTTAATTTAAATCATTCAACTTAGGGCTGATAAAATGTTGACATGTGGCATTTAAATCAATAAGTAGGTAGGCCTAAGATAAATAGGCATTACAACTTAAGTTAAGTAGATAGGTAATTAAACCTAGGTAGATCAGTAAGTAGGCTTAAGCCAAGTAAATAGGTCATGTAAGATAGTCTTATTTTATTATGGGTTTATCCTTTAAGGCCAAACCTTCTTTTATTGGTTTATTCCAAATGTCACTTGTTTTTTAATATTTCTAATGCATTTAATTATATATTTTACAAACTTGAAAGGTAGGACAAACAATGTGGTATTAAAATTTTAGTTGCATCCTATTCATAATTCAATTGCAATTACTACCAGACAAGTTAATGAACGAACATGTAAGCTTTTAGAGAACTTAGATCCTAATACATTGTCCATTTGCATGTTAAGTGCCAAAGGTGTTTTTAAACCTTGACTTGGCACACCCACAATCATTTAAATTGCCCAAAAAGGACACAAAATGAATAGGATATGGTTGTCAAATGTAAGCAATGTCAATGATTAGTCACTTGTTTAATTCACACTATAATATTCAACACATTCACTTTTTCATAATTATCATGTGTTGTTGTTTTACCTATGGAGCTCAAATGGTTCATGTAGATTTTAACTTGGCACACCCACAACATATTAAATTGCTAAAAACAGACAAAAAACAAGGATATGAATTTAAAATAAAATGTCATTACTTCATAAACACATTATGTGATTTTGACATCTTTTATGTTTCTTTTATGTTGTTTTTTTGCCTTCATAATTGAAACATATAATGTAAAACTTAAACCTTAACATTCCCATGGTGTTTTACATCACACAAAATAAACAAGAAGCAATAAAAATCCAAAATTGCTTAGTCATCGGCAAATGATTGGTGATGGGTGATTTTACCTTAACATAATTTATCTACTACATATGCTAACTATTATAGTTCATAATAAATAATAAATAATTATATTAACTATTAATGTGGAATCTAAATAATATTATTATATATTATTATTGTTGTAATTGGTAGTTGGGTAGTTTCACAAAGATCCAATATAGTACCTCTAAAATAATTACACATAAATTGTTAATGAGTGCTTTAGTTATTATCATTGTAATACAGTTGTCATATGTAATTTTTGTGCAATTTATTAACAAAATCAAACAATGGTTGAAAAATTTATATGTATGGTGTGTACATTCATTTTTATATAATCTAAGGACTAATATGCAACTACAAAGGAATTCCAAAAAATTATACCGTGACATTTTATTCTTTAATTCCCTATATTTCCATGAAACAATTGTTGTGTAATTATAAAGTGGTTGTTTCAAACCTCTAGTTACATGATAATGAAGTTTTTGCATACACGATTTTTCATAATGGTTGCTTCCAATTACATTCACGCCATGGATCACTATGTTGAATAAAACAATTAATCCAAGTAGGTGTTCTACCTATTTTATGTGGGAAAGGTTTTTTCTACCTAAAAATTAACAATATTATAATTATAATCATAGTTCTAACCATGACACCATTCAAAACCTAGTGGGAGGCTTGCATATTCAAATAATGAGTTTTAATATTTGACATGAATCTAATTATTTTAACACAATTTAATTTATTTTAACTTAATTTAGCCTAAATAAAAAAGTTTAGTTTATTTAACTTAATGTAACATAATTCAAAATAATTTAAGATAATTTTTATTTATTTATTTTAGTTTAATTATTCTAATTTTAACATAGCAAAATATAAGTAACTTAGTTTAACCAATTTTAGCTAGTTTTTAAAAAACCAAATTTAACCAAATTAACAAAATTGAAGCATTTACATCCTTAGATATTATGGCTACCTACCATAATTTATTGTAAAACATTAACAATATATATTTACTGTTTGACAATTTATTTATTTTTTCTTTCAAAAAAGTCATTTATTGATGTTATTGGGTCAAAATTGGCCACAAGAAAAAATAATAATTAAGTAATCAATATATCCATTAAAATTTCAATATCATATTTGTTTAGCAATGTGAATCATACATTAATACAAATGATTAATTACACAACTTTGAAAAAAAATCACAAAATATTATTATTCTAAAAATGTAAGAATATATTTTACCCTCATTTCCTTTGTAAAAGTAAAAGCAATATAATTTGGTGAAATTTTGGCATTAAATAGTTGGATTAACCCTTCCCCACCCCAAATTAATATGTTATTTATTTATTTATTTATTTATAAAATTTGGCAATTCTTGTTGAGAAAAAATGGAAAAACATTGTGCAAATTCAAGCAAAAGTGTAAACAACGAAAAAATTGCAAAATATTTGAGATCATCAATTTGAAAGGAAAAAAATCTCTCCTAACAAAAAAAGGTTTTAAAGTAATTTTAATAATTCCAACCTTAAACACATAAAAAATTCCAACATCAAATTTATTTGAAAACTTGTGAGCTTGATATTTGAAATCACTATAAACCTTTTTTTTTTTTTTGAAAAAATTAAAATAAATATCAATGATGTAACCAAATGTTTTTCTTGGTAGTGAATTTCTATCATTTTGCTGACATAAATAGGGGCCATCAACATTAACCAAACATTTTTTAATTTTTAAAAAATCTTCCATTTAAAAAATAATAATGATATAAATCTGCAATGAGTTTTAGGACTTGTACCCAAAATATAAAAATATTTTTATAGATGTATACCTCCATATATGGTCTATAGCCAAAACATGGTTAAATATTCTTATGGATGATTTTGAGAAGTACCACAAATTTGGAAAATAAAAATATTTGGAAAATCATTGATGTAATTATTATCATCACCAATTATTATTTATTTATTTATTAAATAGAAAATAAAATTCACTTCTAAATATTTAAATATAAACTTGTAACAAAACAAGCCCTAAGAAATTGATAAATCATGTTTAAAATAAAGTAAAAAATCATAACTAAAAAATATTGATGGAATAATAACATATAAATATTTTATAGTAGTAGTATTTTAAATTTTAAATTTAAAAAAACATTTAAATTTTTTCTTAACATGGTTTTTTTTATACACTAAAATAAATGGGGAAAAATTAGGGGTTATTTTGGCAGTTTTTGGGGTGGCATCATGAACATCCATAATAATAAAAACTTGTCCATAACATGCCTAAAATATACAAAAGAAAATGATACATTCTAATTTACATAAATGTACAATAATTTAATATATGAAAAAAAAACAAAATTTAAAGGTCTACATGCATTCTTGTATGCATGAACATTTTGACCTAATCACTAACCCATTCAAATATAAATGTGAAACTTGCTAAGTTTTTATACATCCATTTCAAAATGAATGAGTGCAAAATGTAATTCATGAGTGATGGATTTAACATATTTAAAATCAATGATTCAACTTATGTGCAAATGTTAATAATTCAAGAGATGTGAAAAAATTCACTAACCCATTCAAATATAAATGTGAGGCATTAAATTTTTTTGTGTGTTTCAATCTATACTAGAAAGTGCAATATGCAACATTTGAATAATGGTTTTGATAAGTTCAAAGTGAATGATTCAACTCATGTAAAAATCTTGATAGTTCAAAAAATGTGAAAAAAATCATTCAATCATTCAACTATAATTGCAAAGCATTGAGTTGCATATGTTTTAATATATTATAATAAATGCAAAATGCAATTTGTGAATGATGATTTTAACATATTAAAAAAATGGTTTAACTCATGTACACATGTTAATGATTAAAGAGATGTGAAATTAATCATTAATTCATTCCAATATAAATGTGGGGTTTTGAATTGTTACATGTGTTTTAATAAATTATGGTAAGTGTAAAATGAGTAATGGTTTCAACATGTTAAAAATTTATGGTTCAACTCACATACCATGTTGATAATCAAAGAGATGTCGAAAAAATAACTAACCTATTATAATGCATTATACAAATAAAGTTGAAAGCTACTTTAATTTCCATGTCATCAATTTGAAATTATTAAAAAATAAAATAAGGTTCAAATTATACTCATAAATGAACAACATAGTGAATGTAACAACTATGAACAATATTGACCATGAATTAATGCAACAAATCATTTACAAACAAAGATGACCAAATGTAATTGAAATGTAATCAAATCAAACATTAATTGTAATATGCTTGGGTGGAAAAAAAAAAGTGCGTGGCTTGCATAGGTAGCTAGGAGTTACGACTGCACTTTGGAGCTTGGTGATGTGAGAGTGCAAGGACAAGCAAAAGGTTGTGTCGACAAGTCCTTCGCCCCCAATTTCAGGAGCATCCATGGCCAAGGAGGGCCTTATACCTGGTGTAAAGTGTAAAGCCACAACTAAAATTTCAAAGACATAAAGGCAGTGAATAAGAGGAAGGGCATCTTCTGGTTGGTAAAGTGCCTTCTGTGTTGAGAAGAAGAAGCAAATTATAAACTTGAAATTCTCTGTGTTGGGTCTGCTTGGAGGGAAGAGATGTCTTCTAAACCCTAAAACCCTAAAATGGAGGTTCTTTTGAAAGATTGTCTGTGTTGGGTCTGCTTGGAGGGAAGAGATGTCTTCTAAACCCTAAAGCCCTAAAATGGAGGTTCTTTTGAAAGATTCTCTGTGTTGGGTCTGCTTGGAGGGAAGAGATCTCTAAACCCTCTAAACCCTAATACTCACCTTTTGCAGGCATTACATTTTTCAAAACACCCATCCTAGTTCTTTTCTCTCATGATACCCAGAAAGTGGCCCTCAAGTATCCTGGGATTTCTTTTCTTTTAGAAAAAGCCAGTGGTTTTTTCACCATGTAAAAGCTCTTCAGGGGGCAGGCTTCACCAGATTTGGGCTTGAACTTGGGCTGCACCTTGCTCCATCTGGCATGATTTTGTATTTTAAATGTCTGGAAGGGCAGAGCCATTTCATGAGAACCCCACTTGTTTTACTTCTGAGATTAGGGTTCACTGTGCACTGCCAACATCTGACCCTATTTTGACTTGAAAAAAAAACCAGGATGGACTGGACACGACAGGACACGACAGGACGAGGGAACCCTCCTTCATGGTATGTGCATGGAGTGTATCCGATAGGGTGTTTTTCTGCATGGTATTGAGTTGCGACATGATTCAAACGCTGTGGCAGAACCATGCGGGTGCTGCACAGGGCGCCAAACTAAACTGACATCCGCAAAGCTCACAGGAGGTGTTTAGCATCCTGCCAACGGCCACAGTGAACCAGCACCCACCAGTGCACCATGAAGGATGAATGGTAAGTGGTCAGGAAACAGTTTTCTGTTGGGTTCCAGTTCCCTAGCTAACCATGGTGGTTAGCTCAGTTACTTTTTTTTGTTTTTCCTACCTCCATATAACAACCCACATGCAGGTTGTTAGTAGGTAGGTAGTAGAAACAACCCTTAGCTATGTATAAACCATCTGCTTACCTAGAAGTCGCTTATCTTCCTACCTAGCTGCCTATATATGAGATCTATTTCCTACAGAACTGGTTACCATGATGAAGCCATATATTAACTCAGTTGAGGTTCATCCACAACTGAATCATACCGGACATCCAGTGGATGGTGCGCTGGTGGATGCTGCTTCACTGTGGCCCCTGCGAACTTGAATCCTTTGTCAATGTTAAGTCGTTACTTTGTGTCCTTCAGAGATTTGCTTGTCAGCAGCCTGTTCAGATGTGAAACACCTCCTCCAAACACCCATTTGATGATTGATTGACCCACTCATTGGCTGTGGAAATGTGTTCAATGGCATTTACTAGAGAGATGTTCTTCCAAATTCAAGAAGCAAAAAAGTTCATCATGTTGGCCTGCCAGAGACACAACACTCATCTAGTCTGCAACAAAATATGCATAAGAAATGCTCTAGAGCTTTTTTTGAACAAAAAGAACTGAAAGAACCAGTGTTGGGCGGTTCTCTGTTTTTCGAAAGAAAGAACTGATAGGGTAAGTTTTGGGATTAGGGATCCTTCAATTCACCGATGATGAAGAGTTCTTCAGAAAATCAAAGAATCGGTTTTTGACTAGTAACCATGGTTCTGAAAAGTCCAAAGAACCAGTCAAGGAGCCTACCCTGAACTGCTGCTACCTATTTCATAACACTCTTGGTTCTTTGAATTTTTTTTTTTCAAAAACCTGCAACCAGAGGTTCTTTTGATTATGAATTAAGGAGAAAAAAAAAACCCAGACCAGCAGATTCTTTCTTTGATTCCAAAAAAATTCAAAGAAATAAAGCCCCAAAATGGAGGTTCTTTTGATTCTCAAAATTTTGAAAAACCCAAAACTAAATGTTGTAAAAAAATCAAAGAATTGTCCAACACTTAAGCTGGGGAGCTTGTCAGCGTATCATAAACACTAAACCTGGAGCTTGTCAGTGGTATCTTTGGCATAGGCTGTTAGCAAGGTAACGAGGGCTGGTAATGCCAGGATTGTGCTCATGTGCGCAGCACAACTAGTATATATGAAACCCAAACACTGAACATCGAACACTGTACATCGAGTCAGGACTCTCTCCAGACTTTTCATCAAGCTCCTCTTTGATGGCTCAGCACTTGCAGACGCAACAGCTTACATACTTGGTGTACACTGCAAGTACACAATGTCATGTTGTTAGTTTAGTAGCTCTGCAGTGCATATATACTCAGCCGATCTTGTTCTGGTCTTCGTTGGCTCTGCCAAGTAACAAGGGAAGAAGGTGTATGATAACGCCTGACGATGGGGGCGTTCCCAACGTAAGGGGCTGCCCGTGGGGGCAGCCTAAGGAGGTTCCCTGCACTGGGAATGCCCCCAATCTGACGGTGTTATCCCATCATGCAATAACTTGGCCAATTCTTTATTTATTTTTCATATGATACTCACTGTGTACATATCACAACAAAAGAAAACAAAATGAGGCAATAATGCATCTCAAAAACCCCCAAGGCATTTAGATTTTCAGCATTTTTAGGAGGCAATAAAGTTATTCCTAAAGTCAGGAGACTAGGATCCGAGAACGGCCAATTTCGGCATAATAGGGCATCAAATACTTAACTGGGAATGAAATTTTACAAAACCAAATAACTTTGACCCAAACTAGTTTTTGCACCAAATTTTGGTGGGAAACTGAGTTTCATGAGCGCCTTCAATACTGCTGCATATATATATATAGTGTCACTGCTCCTATCTGTACAATTACTATAATTATACTCGAACCTTGTGCATTAAATGCTGAGTTTCAGCATTTTGTAGTGTGATTTAATAATGTTTCTTTACTTTGCGAATACCACTAAAAGAGGGGATAGCGGGTGAAATGAAACCCTGCCAATCATAAATAAATCAAAGCACCCAAAAAAGGGGGGAAATACAAGGAATAAAAAGGAAGGACCCCATCCAAGAAGACAAAAAAAACCACCAAAAGAGGGCAAACCAGCAGGGAACATCAAGTTTGCAAACCCCCTCGTGTGTCGTGAGAAGCATATCAAATAATGAAAGGTGAGAGCAGAGAGGGGATAGGGGGTGAAAGAGAGGGTGA
>Ga0209208_10007348_pt1 | contig 14943 bp, 13 predicted proteins | sample S1TSphfallax_3_FD_187694 | JGI IMG/M metagenome (GOLD analysis project Ga0209208, IMG submission 187694) | Host-associated microbial communities from peat moss isolated from Minnesota, USA - S1T2_Fd - Sphagnum fallax MG (SPAdes) (version 2) | ecosystem: Host-associated > Plants > Peat moss >...
GAGCTAAAAGTAGAGAGGCGACCAATTGCAAGAATAGAAACCTTTTTCTCTCTTCCTCACTCTTTCTTTGTCCATCTCTCAGCACGTCTGCTGCTGGAGACATGTTTTGCAGGTGGTGGTTGTGGTGCTGATATGCACACTGCAATTCAAGGGGAGGAGTCTTTCCTTCCCAAAGAGCAGCAGCATCATCATGGAGCAGCATATGGTGAGAGGACATCTGGAGTCCCAATTGGTTGGCATTCTCTTTCCTCACCGCGAAGGAGGAGAAAAGGGAAGCTTTTCTCCCAAGTTTTGAGAACACTTGTGCGAAGCCATACATTGCTGCAATTGCTGGCTATAGAAAGGGTGGATGCTAAGTTCACTAATTAGAACTGTTGCTGATACCACCAAGATGATCAATCAAGCTAGACAACTAGTTTCTGTTTTGAGAGCCAGAGGACCTACAGAGAGATTAGTAGAAGACAGCAACACAAGACTATTGCACTGAAGTAAAGTTCGTGGTGAAGTAAATGGCTTTGCTACCAAGTATAGAACACATTTCTGGCCAGAAGAATGCAAAGACAGCAACTGCAGCTCCAGCAACATCGAATAGTAGGAAACATTCCCCCAGAAGTTGTTCAGTGCTGACTTTGCAAGCTTCTTGTTCTGAAATCTGGGTCAAGCACAATCCAGGCTTGATGCTAAGTCCATACAGGACAGAAATGGGTCTCAACAATAGCTGATTTTAACAAAAGAAAAATAAAACATTGGAAGAGCAATAACTCATTGATAAAGTAATTGAGAAAGGAAGTGTACATGATCTATCTGATTTTCATCGAACTGTGGACTGAACCAAGAGCAGAAAGTTTCTGTCCCTGGCAACCAAACCGTGACAAAATCATTGATGCATTTACCCATCACCACCTTCAGCTGTGAATTATAATCCCCTAATCATCCTGCAATCAAAACCTTTTTCCTGAACCGAAAACCTGACACAATCATTGATGCATTACCAACACCTTCTTCAGCAGCTGCATTACAAACCCTACTCATCCTACAATCAACTAGTCTCTGTGCAAGAACATCAGACATCTTTCAGAGGGGGATAGTGATGACGATGATGATGATGATCTGTTTTACATGGTGTAGCAATGGGCAAGCACCCTACCAATTGTCCATGCTGTACAACCCCTCAAGTAACATCAGGTCCTAGCAATGGACAAAATTGGGTTTATAGGTACAAAGAGTTGGCAAAAATAATCCCACGACGTATGCTCTGGCTTCCATCTGCAAATTTCTTTTCTAAATCAGGGTTGCCGATTGTTTCTGCTGCAACTCGTAGCTATCCAAATTCCCATCCACCCCAGGCACCAGCTAAGTTGATTAGCATCCTGGTTCCAATGTGAAGTCTCACACACTCCAAAATACCAATCTAATAATAGACATGCATACATAGAGATGACATCTTTGATTGTCCTTTTGGGACATTGAGGGCTTGCTGTGCCCTCAATGATGAAGACCCATCAATATAAGTCAGAGCTAAGCTTTTGTGGTGTCATGTAGCAGCCAATGAGGCCATGAACTCTCTCAAACAGGAGGCTTTGCATCATGACATTCATCGTGATGGGCTCAGAATATGTACTACTGTTTCTCATCTTTCTCTGACAAACAGGACAGCAATGTATGCTACTTGACCAAGCTGTTCCTACCCTAGCCCTACTTGCTGAAGTACATTGACATGTCAACACTCTGGTTCAGCGATCCTAGGACAAGGGAAAGAGAGAGAGAAGAACTAAGAGTTCTTAGCAGTTGCCAAGTCAGTCTGAGAGTACCATCAAACATTGCATGTAAACTGAATACTTTTGTCTTTGTCACAAAGATGAAGACAAAGAAGCAGAGATTTGGTCATACCTGGTTCAAAAACTCATCAAGCCGGCGAATAGCACGGATTATACTGCCTTCAAAGATGTCTGTCATCTCACAGATCTCTGAGAACTTGCTCCCCTTTCATCTCAGACACCAACACAAAAGCAAACTCAGCCTCATGCATGTAAAAAGACAATGGCAACAACAATGAGCATTATGGTAAAAATCCAATTACTAGAATGTTCTAGGAGTGGGTTTCAAACAGTTCTTAGGGTAGAGATTGACCTTTGACCAGTTATAGATGACATCCATCAAAAAGGGCTTAAAAGACTGCACATATTCTTCAACATCCACCTCCAGCTTGCATTCCTTTTGAATCTGAGTTTACAGGCACACTCCTGAGTCAAGACCAGAGGGCTCCGTTGCATGCCACTGCAATTCATGCATTTGCATGAAACCCTACCTACCAAGCACTCTGGTTCAAGGATTACTCTCCTTCTCAAGGTGCACAATGACTATTACTATGTGAAGCCAATCATGGCACCCCATTCAGATTCTGTGCAACAAGAGAGCCCTTGCATGTGAGAGAAGGTATCAAAATGAGTCTTGGTCCCTGCAGGTTCTATTATACCACTGCTTCTGGTCTTGAGCAAACCTCATGGAGTGTCAATAAAGGTATGAAGTTTGGCTGTGTTGCATATCTGTTGTGAGATGACAGAAATCTCATGTGAAACAAAAGGCTTCACATTATTTTTTTCTGATGTGACTGGATTGATATGAAATCTGCGTCATTAAGTGACCTAACAGATATGACTGCATATTGAGCATTGAGGACAGTGACCAATCAAAAGAGGGGAAAAAAGACCTCTGCAATTTTACGTGCTGTATCCTGAAGCTTGCGGAGAGGCCATGCAAGCTCATTTTTCAAGTGTACTTGCTCATTTGATTTCTCTACTGGAAGGAAACAGCTGGCCAGCGCCGCCACTTGATGATGATCTATGTCTGTAAATAGCCCTGCTCCAGCCATCCAAGATACTTCCCTCAGAAACATAATTGCATTAGAGAATACATAAGAAGACATATCTGCCTTCTTCATGATGAAGTTTTCTGGTACTTGAAACTTTCTCAGAACTTATGCTTTCCATGAACAGACAAAGTGCATAGTACTGTTGACTACTGAAAGCTTGCTAATAACAATCACAGGTGGGGAGATCTGGCACTCAAGTTCAGAAAAGACCATACCATTAAACATTAGCTCGGTGATGAGAAGCTCATCTGCAGTGTCAATAAGGCAGGCAGCACGGCCCTTGAGTTGAACCACACCCTCACTGTTGATGTGACCAAGGCGCTTCAACACCCTTGATCGATTCCTCAATTCTTCCTGAAACTTGTGCAGCTGGAGTCACATGTACAAAACCCATGCTCAGTAACCCAAGCATTCACAAGGCAAGAGAGCCATCAGTCAAGGGAAAAGGGGGAATACTTAGTGAGGATCATTCTCCAGATACAATTTCAGAATCCCATATGGAAAAAGTTGTTGAAAACATTCATATTAGCTGAAATAGTGCATAAGGTTAGCTATTTTACGCTGAGAAAGAAGCCAGCTTACACCCACCTGAGAGTCACACATTTTTTCTTTGAGGCGTTGAGCATCTGCCAACAGCTCTGCTCTTCTTTGAAACACTGTGAATGAACTTGCTTCCTTCTCTGACTGCATGCAATCAACACAATTACTTACAAAATCTCAAGATCAGGAAGTAGGCAAGGACCCAGTCCTAATCAGATAGATTGTAGTATTCCAGGTTTGCATACTTGACAATGACATCATTACAGACGAGAACAATCCCTGTAGTCTGGAACCCCATGTACTGAAAATGCTGTTGATGCTGTGGATCCTTGAGCATCACAAAATGGACAAGGCTAAGTTAGTATCTAAATACCTATGAGATTGCACAGAAATCTCCACAAACAACAGTTAACTTTATCACTGTATGAAATTAATGAACAGCCTAGCTTTCTGAAGTGAAGTGCATATTGCTCATGAATTTTTGCTACTGCTGTTGAAGATTGTTATCAGAATCCAAGGAAAAGTAATCTCCAGCATTTTTAGTACCTGAAAGAGTGGGTGTGCAACCAGTTTTTTTTCTTCTGCATCAATTTCTCTAACAATTTTTGCCAGATTTTCATCCTCAATGCCCATGTCCTGCACCCCATATCGCACATACCTGAGTTGAAAAAACACAGGCAAAGTTTGAACAAGGTATGCTTCTGCTGAATTGAAAACAATGGTAATATAGGTTTTAGGGATTGATGGTGACCTCAATGGGGTCAAGCTTTGGCACACCATCAGGAAAGCGGCGATCAAGCTCTTGGACTGCCATGAGCACTATTCGACGTGCTTCTGGAGGCCGCAGGTCATTTGGGACTGACACTCGCAGAGCACTGATGGCACATATCATTTGCATGGGCACAGGAACCTGTGTATAAAAGTACACCCAAATGGGAGTCAGTGCTTCTGCAGCAAGTGGGCAAAGAGCTCTCCAGGAGTTGTATTCTCTCATAAACAATCACTTTGGACTGTGTCTATTTTTACTATGCTCAGAATGGTGAACTGAGGTGAAAGATCATCCAGCCATCTGTCACGGCCAGTCATACATAACTGTACATGCTAGTTTTATGGAGCAGTTCAAATGGATGCGGAACAAGCCTGAGCTTGTTTCCAATGAGAAGATATTTCCCAGCCAAGGTGACCTTAAGATGCATTGTGTTAACACACAAACTTTCACTGCTCAAACAAACATACAGACCTTGTGATATCTTCCTCTTCACAAACATTTGGACATATGAAAAACAGGCTAAAAGACATCAGAAGAATGCAACACATCACTACACTGGCCCTAAGCATGCCATAGTCTGAGATTCCTGAAAAAATGAATTACCACATGCATTTCACCTCTGCCGCCAGGTGGGCAGGGTCGAGGTCGGAGACGCTGGCCTTCCTGAGGTAATCCAGAGGCGCAGTGCAAGAGAGTATCAACACTATATGAGCTTGCAGGAGACCCCATCACAACTGCAGAAGGAAGCACTCTCTGACCTGCTGGAGATTTTCTAACCACGTTCACTACGACTCCCCAGCCCCACTCGTTTCCCCCCTCTCGAACCTTCACCTGCCACCAGTTGATGCAGATCCTCCCACTGTTAATGAGATTAATTTGTGCTGAAGCTATGTCTCAAAGAACAAGCTAGAGTTCATGCCCAGTCTTTCAGCACTTGATTTGCTCCAAATCCTGAAAGACCAGGCATGAACCCTAGCTTGCATGAGAAGTTTTCTAGAAGGAACCTGGAATGCTCCAAAAACCCATTTGTATCAGGGTGCTTCTACAATTGGAGAAGACCTGACAGAGAAGTAGTTAGCAGGGTTTATTTTCAACACAGAGAGAGAAACAGACCAGTCTTCCAGGTTGCAAGAAAATGAGCACACGCTCAGGTCGAAGAACTTCCACCATCATCTTCTTCTCCAGCTCTGCAAGCTTCAGCCTTAATGCATGATATTCCCCCAGAGACGCCTGCATGCACACAATTGAATCTGAATAGCCATGTTAAGACATTTGTCAAGGTAAGTTAAAATCTCCAACAAAAGTGCATGGTTTTTTATATAGTCCATATGAGTATCAACGAACCTCGCCAGCTGCATCAATGGAGGAAGTTTCTTCTTCCAACTTTCTAATTTGCTCTTCAACTGAGGGCAGTGCCTGCAGCTCACACAGACCATAAAAATGAAGATCAGATGATCTCTGAAAAAAATATCTAGAAGAATGGACATGTAACACAGTGTGAAACACAAACAAGGGCAAAAGAAAAAATGGATACAAGAAAGATTTGAGTTTCATGAACAAGAGAGACCTAGGACATATGCCAATAATGGTGAATTTCACTCCACACAACACTTCCAAATCCTGAAAAGCACCAAGGACTGAGCTCATCCAGGACAAACAGAAGGACAATAGTATTGATACCAATAATCCATGGCCAATTAATGAGATTTCAGATCTAACAACACATCAGTAGAAATATAAACAAATCCATGGAGCAATTTTCACCTTGTTGTGCTGGAACTGATGGAATGAGTTGCGGATCACATGCTCTACATTGAAGTGGCCTTCAGCTCGACTCATGAGGTTGAGGAGAGTGTAGTAGCTCAACCGAAATGTGCTGACTAAGGGTGCAGCCTTCCCCTGTATCATCTCTTGACAGGTCTTCACATCCATCTGTCCCAACCCCAACCCACAACACCTTCAGATTGTACTTTCATGATGGGTAATATGTAGACGGCATAGGTAGTATAAAAAAGGCTATTCCCATGTAGGCAGTGATTTTCAGACTGCAAACTTTAGAACTAAAATGACAAAGTTCAATCATAGACACCCATAAACATGAAATTTTGCAAATACAAGTTAGAGAGAAGTCTTGGGAAATGGGACCTGGCTGTCAATCATGATAATACAAATACCCCGTAGATCCTTTCCTCTCCGCCCAGCTCTTCCACTCATCTGCCCAATAGAACCACAAACACAGACTCAACCTAACAAACACCTGCAGAAGAGGAGCGAGGTGCAAATCTTGCCTTCTGATGTCACAATCAAATATATCATAGAAAACTATTAATCCTGCTACATTCCTCTTTATGACAGTGTTAGAAACCTAGGACACAACAATCATTCCTTGCCTGGATGGAAGTTGAAGTTGGGCACTTCTCTTTTTTAGCACCAAATACAATGAACAAAAAAAGGTGAAAGGTCAAGTAGAACAGACTTTTGAGAAGAATAAGTCTTTTAAGTGATTGGGCAACGCATCAAAGATTATGCACAAGAGTAAATAAGACGGGAGGAGGAAAACTACAGAAATGAGTGGAGCATTGCATAATACCTGCTGTATTTCCTTACCTGCACAGCAAGCCATTCTACTTCCATGCAAGATTCACAATATGCAGAATGACAAGATAGTAGTGACCAAGAAAGGAACCTGAATATACTCTCCTGATGACATCCAGCGGTGGCTATCACCATCCCATTTCCGCACAGCTGTAAATACCACCGTCTTTGCTGGCATGTTCAATCCCATTGCAAACTGAAACACCCCAAAATATCATAGCACCAATGCAATGCTAGTTGAGAAGTGAAGCTTGCAGTCCTGTTAACCAACACCAACCTTAGGACCTGTGCAACCAAATTACCCACTAATGAAATCTCACTTGTAAGGACAATTTTTCAGATTACTATTCACCAATGTTTACATCCTGCCACAATAGTGGGTGAAAATGTTAGGATTATGATGGCTCACTGTTTCTGTGGCAAATAAGGCTTTGCAAAGTCCTTCTTGAAATAAAATCTCAATGACCTCCTTGAGAATTGGGAGGAGGCCCGAATGGTGCACCCCAATTCCACGCTTCAGCAGGGGCAGAATGAGATCAATAGCTGGGAGACTACGATCCTCATCACTCAGAACCTGAATAGCATTAGTGAAGACTTCTTCCACAGTTGCCTTCTCATCATCCGTGTTGAAATCAAGCTTTGACATTGAAAGAGCATATTGTTCACACTCACGTCGACTGAAGCTGAACACAATGACTGGTTGAAACTTGCGCTCCATTATCATCTGAAAAGACAACAAGCAATGATACTGGGAAACTGCACTTTGCCTTACAAGTTCCCTCCCGATCTCAATGAACTTGCCCATTCAAAAACCAAAAAATATAAAAAGGTTGGACTCTTTCTCAAAATGTTGATCTGCAAGGCAAACAATTAAGGTCAACAAGGTTCTTTCAGTTAGCTTTCTTTCAACATGCTCCAGGATCTGTGTACAAGGCCAGAAGCAGAAGAAAGTAACCTTGTAATCCCTTGTATGTGGCTCGTTGATAACAACACAGGCGGAGGAGGATTCTGACCTTGACTATTTTGTATATGTCAGAACTGCTGCCAGTGCCACCTCTATCACCCCTCCCTCTGCCCCCACCTCCTCGACTTCGCCCACTTCGGCCTCCTCTTCCCCCAGGGGTGTTTGGAGAATTGATTCCATCCACCACAACTTTCTCCCTAGAGAAAGTTTCATTAAGCCTCATGAAACTATCTTCCTTGAACTGACCTTTCTCATCAACAACAAGATAGAGACCTGAACCGCCAACAGGGAAAGCATAGTGCTGAAGAGGAGTAGGACGAAAATCTGTGTAGACTACATGGCATGGCTGTTTGTGAAGGTGACAAATCCATTCTGCAAATTCTGTGGCATTAGACATTGTTGCAGAGAGAAACACCATCTTTATCTCTGGGGGAAGGAAAATGATGCTCTCTTCCCACACAACTCCCCTCTCCCGATCACGCATGTAGTGAATTTCATCAAAAACCACCCAAGCAACCTCTCGCAAAACCTCTGAACCTTTGTAAAGCATTCCTCGGAGAATCTCAGTTGTCATCACAATGCAGCTTGCATTTGGAGCGATGGAGACATCCCCAGTCATCAGCCCAACGTCACTGAACTCCTCACTAAGTTCTCTATATTTCTGATTGCTGAGAGCCTTCAAGGGGGAAGTATAAATCACTCTTTGCTTGTCCCGAAAAGCCATTGCTATGGCATACTCTGCAACAGCTGTTTTCCCTGCAGATGTGTGCGCTGACACCAACACAGACTCATTCCTCTCCAGACAAGCAACTGAAATTTCTTGGAATGGGTCGAGTACAAAAGGATATGTCTTTGCCCTTGGCCCTGTGTAGATAGGATCATTGATTGTTCCATGGATCTTCTCGTCTTTGACAGGAGAAAAACCTGGAACATCCCCCACAAGTTGCTCTTAAAGCAATCAGACAATTTGCACAAACTCTGAAGTGTCAATCAGATGTTCAGACTTCCAACCACCATAGTCCTCAATATGGTACTGCTGGAGAGTGTTGACAGATGACCAGAACAACAAAAGACTTGGCACATAGGGCTGTCAATTCCATGTGCCACACAGACTGATATAGCCACAGCACACTTTCAATCACCAGCTCAATACTGCATATGCAGAGACTCCCCACCCAAACTGTTTTAAGCCCCTTCCAAGCAGATCTCCTTTTTCCAAATACAATCTTCCCTCCTGAAGGACAAACTAACAAAAGCTTCCAGGAATCCCTGAGTTGAAAATGCAAACTCAAGACGCCCAGTTCTTGCAACAGACACCACAGCATGGAAAACAACATACCTCTCTACATACCAACCGTGACTAGAGAAAATCCTTCCTAAGCAGAGGGGTTCTTTCCATTTTGTGATTGAGTTCTTTGCCCACAATCAACCTCCATCTCTCCAATTTCCTCTTGGAGGGTTTAGGGTTACTGTTGCATGGGAAACTATATCTCTCATGAGAATTGAGAAATCTCCATTCTCACAATTAGTTCTGACCAAGATTTTAACTTCTTCTTCAAGTCAAAGAAAGACTTCCAGAAAGGACTTACAAAACTGGGAAGAAAGGACAATATGACAAGAACTAAACAAGAAAAAAATACTCACTTGCAGTATGAACAACAGTGACAGTCTCTCACTTGTTCAGGGCCCATCAACATGTATGATAGCAACTTCTCTATCACAACCTCCCCACAGACTTCATTGGCTCTCTATAGTGGGTATAGGCTAGTGTAAACACTAACCTGCATACTGAGTTTCTGCTGCAAGTCCAGAAGTGACAGGAAGACTCAGCCATGATACTGGCTAGCAATGCACAACAACACAAGGAGAAACACCCAAAAAAAAGAAAAGGGGAAAAACTAAAACAGACATGCAGAAAAGGAAGAAATCAGAAAGGTTTAGTGCTTAGGTTTACTGCTGCCTGGGAAACTCAACAAATGTGAGAAGCAATCACAATATCTGGTAAAATGTACACAATCTAACTGGAGCTGAGAAGAATCAAGTCTAGAAACCAGGTAGAATATAAGTGATGATGATTCTCTAGCTGTCTATCTCTACCTAAATGGCATGATCAACATTCACAGCAAGAGAAAACAAAAAGTATTATGTGCACAAAAGGACAACATCCATGGAAAAAACCTTGGTTTATGCTGATGCTTTGTGGCAACAGATACTAATGCTGCATCAAGACTGATGCTTCTCTTGTAGAGAAAGAGAGCAAAGAAGTTTGAAAGAGGACAGTCAGAGAATAAAGAAACAAAAGATGAATCCAAAGACTTGGCTCCACAACCGCAAATTTGATGCAATGACCAGAATTCATTTGCAGATTTGAAAACATCATCTGCAAATCCTTTTTGACAAGTTTTAATAGGTCACAATTACTTGTAGAGAGTTTTAGCCACAAATGCCAATGCATATGCAGTGGTGAACTTTTTGTGAATGGGAAACACCATGCAGGTTTTAGGATTTAAGAATCACTTTATGATGTTTCTGAAGTTGTTAAGCTGACAAAATTCTCCGCAACATTGGCCAATGGAAACACCAGACATGTTTTTAGGGTTTAAGAATCACTATATGATTTTCTGAAGTTGTTGCCATGACAAAATCTTTGCAACATCAGGGCTGCGCATGAAGAAAATTCCTTCCACAACAACCATAGTGATCTCTTCTATAAACAGGGGTGAACTTTTTGTGAATGGAAACACCGTGCAGGTTCTAGGGTTTAAGAATCACCACATGATATTTCTGAAGTTGTTGTTGCACTGAAAAACTGTTTGCAACATGGAAGGCTGTGCGTGAAGAAAAATCCCTTCTACAACAACCCTAGTGATGTCTTCCATAAACAATGGTGAACTTTGTTGTGAATTGAAACACCATGCAGGTTCGAGGGTTTAAGAATCACCACATGATATTACATTTCTAAAGGAGTTGCTACGCTGACATAATCTTTGCAACATTGGCTCCGCGTCAAGAATTTTGGAGTCAAGAAAAAGAGAGACAGAGACAGAATTTAGGGTTTTGTTGTTCACACTAAACCTGGTGGAAGCGCAACCTCGTGCAAGCAAGAGCGACTGATGTTGCGCCGTTTTGGATGAGGTGCATCATCACCGGAAGAAGATGGCACGTCGCCATTGCTAATGGTTTCCAAAGCAGCATCCTTCCCTCTGGATTCAGTATCACCCTCCATATTCGTTTCCGCCAGGCCTGCCATATTGTGCAGCAGCGCCCCCCTCCCGTCCCGTCGCCCCTCTCTTCTTCTTGTGTGTGTGTGTGTGTGTGTGTGTGAGAGAGAGAGAGAGAGAGAGAGAGAGAGAGAGAGAGAGAGAGCCGCCTATCAGCCTCGAACAATATCTTCAAATACACCAAACTAAAAAAGAAATCCAGCTGCAAAGAATCAATCAACAACACCTTCAAGTTCTCGAGTCTCTACCCCATAATCATCTATCTATTTATTCTTCTGCTACACACCCACACACTACAAAAATCTGCTGCAAACGCATAAAAAACACATCTGCTCAAAACTGCCGCAAAACATCGACGGACAACGGAAGTTGAAAAGAGCGCGCGAGGAAGCGACAAAACCACACACACGAAGAAAGAAAAGAAAGAAAGAACCGGCGTTGTGCGGTTCCTACGGTTCTCGAACAGGAATTCCGGTTCTTAAAATTGGTTTGAAGGAACCGGCTCCGGTTCGGTCACCTCTGGGGGGGTTCCCGAACCTAGTTCTCAAACCCTAAACTCCCTCCAAGTTCTAAACCGGTTCTAGAATCTCAAATTGACTCTGGTTAGGTTTGGAGTGCTTGGAATCAATTTTAATTTTAATTTTAATTTTTTTTGGGTGGTGGTTTTATCTTATGTCTACACATATTTTTATATCCTCGGGCCACTCTTCAAATGGGTGCCATAATTGTTACTCGTAAAATTTAGGTTCCTCAAATGAAAATAACTAAATCCATTGTTGAAATGTAAAAGGTGAAAAGAATAAGTAAACCATGATTCAAAATTGACGACATTGATGAAGGAAGAACTAAAAAAAGGAACATTGGTGCTCATAATGTGACCTTGCATATTAAAATTGGATGAAGTAAATGTCAACATATGCCACCATTGTGGTTCAGAAAAATAGAGAGGAAAAATATGTAAAATCAAAATGAAGCATGGGAACCTATCCATCAAAAGTACAAGGCAAATGAGAACACAAGTAGACACAACCCAAAGGAAAAACAAAAGCAAACAATCAACAAAAATCATGTAAAGAGTAAAGACCTTATGCAAAGAGGAGTCATGGCTACGAAATGAGAATCAACCATAAAAAAGAAGACCTAAAATGAAAGAACTATCGTTTGTCACAAATTAGCATCTGCCTCAAATTGGTTAGTGACAGAAGTGCAATAGTCATTATGCATGAAAGAGATAATGAACCTCGACCAAGTGCAGTAAGAAATGAGGAACCTTGACCAAGTGCAGTAGCCTGCTAAAGAATCATTATGTTTTGCGTTCGTTGCAAGGTTATAGACATGCATTGTTAATAGTAAGAAATAAGCATTGAGGAAACTAAAGAAAATCGTTAATGATACGTGATAATGGTCTATGCACAAGCGGTCAAACATAAATCAAAACGAGAATGAAAACACCCACATGTTTCAATAAGGGGAATGAAATCATCACTTGGTGTTCGTTTAGCATATGATCGTGTCTTCTTTTGAACAGCCATCATCATTACATGTATTGTCAATGTCAATGTTCACTACACCATATATGTGCAAATCAAATCAATAATGATGACATCCATCAAGGTCCAAAAGTTGTCTCTAGTGATAAGGATATCCATTTGTCGTCAAGTGTGGTGAAGTAAAAGTTGGGAGACTTCCCTTTAAACATGTATTCCACTCTCCAAAATATAGTTGCAATAGTATATTAAAATGTATCGTGGGCTATTGTATCTTCATTTTCATAAAGGCATCAACGTAAATGGGTATTTAGATCATCAATGGTATGATCAAACTAACATCATGAAAGATGGACAACCATGGGATATGGCAAGCCAAAACAGGTACGTAATGTTATAAGGAAATGGGTTGAGGATGAATGAAATGCAAGTGTAGTAAGATGAGTTATTAACCATGCCTACCCCTAAACCCACACATGAGTGGAGACATGTTCACACAATATTTAAAAAATTGTTTACTAAAAATGAAGTAAACTTTTATAAGTGATCTACCAAAAAAACCTACAACTAGGAATCCAATTAAACCACTTGGTTTTCAAAAGGTGAAACCTGAAAATGGCCAACCTAGGGTAAAAGGGGTTGGATATCTTGTAATGCCATTTAGAATAAGGAAATGCCAATTTCAACACGTGTTACTGCATCCAAAAATAATAAGGTGATTATCTTACTGAAAATGAGTGATTAGTGTAGAGGCAATCAATGCATAACATCCCAAGAATGCGAGGACAATAGTCCGAACGACAAAAGGGAGGCCAAGCCTACCTAAAAAAACAACAAGAATGACCTAACAACAATTTAAATGACTAATAAAACCACCAATAAATCCCACACCAAGTAATTTTTCCAACATAAATATGGTACAAATATTGAATTCAACGTAATGCTATAAAAAACCTAGAGATAAAAACATTGTACAAAGTAAATAGCTAAGACATTGGGCATAACACAATAAAAACATTGCAAAAGCTTCTTAAGGATCTACAAACATAGGGAAATTAAATATCATCCCAAAATCTTCATGAAAAACCTTAACCACAAATGATTCAATGAATGATTTGGATCCCCTTGATGCACCCAAAGTACGAAAACCCGAGTTAAAAGTAAAAAAGTTAGGAAGAAATGATATAAAATGGTCCAACCATTGTGGAAACCAAATTACACATTTTGCTAATTACACTAAAAGCCTTAATGTTTAGAATTCCTACTATAATTGTATAAAAAAAATAACCACATCTAATGTGAGACCTATTACATGCATATCATCCATCAACAAAAGGAAAACATAAGGTGGGTTGCTACTTTAGGGTGAAAAATGCAAAGGTGAACTAGAACAAACAACATTCCTCCCTATGCATCCCTTTGTCATGTATTTGATTCCAATGAAATGATTATGAAATCCCCATGTCAAAAACCTTAAGAAAATATAGTGGGGATGGGTGTGCATAAAATTGTTTAACAAATGAAAAAAATTGATCTAAAAAACCAGGTGAAGACCATAATTCTTGAAAAATGGTTGACCATGACACTAAATAAAAAGTGTTATGGACATCCACTTGTAGTACCACCCAATATGGGTGCAAATCTAACATCGTTCGAACGCCATGAACCATTATTTCACATTAAGCACAAGTTGTTACACCAAAATAATGAGGATTAAAATGTTTTGCAAAAATATCCCTAAACTAAATAGCTAATATGTAAGCAATTAAACAATGGGTCACCTCATCGATTGCGATGGGACCTATGTTGTTGGGCAAGTGTGCATGGTTACATATTGTGTAGGATTGGTGTTGCATACCTTTGTTGTTGAATTTGTGAGATGTGGTTTTTGGATTTAGAATTAATAGTCTAACTTTGTTGATAATGAATTCTTTGATGACACAACTTGGAAGTTTGAAGGAAGAGGAACTTGCTTCAAAACTAGTCTATTTTGGTGTTGATGGGGTCAATACTTTCCAAGGCTTCAAATATAGAATTATAGTTCAGATCCAATGTCAATATGGTCCATTCATCACGATTGTGCATTGTATGTTTCATATGACAAATTTGGCAATACAAACCCTTTTAAACCTTTCTTTGGTGTCTCACATTGAAGGTCTTTTGTAATATTTATATTTTTTTTCAGCCACAACCTTAAAAGACATCTAGAATTTACAAAATTGGTAGAAATCATGAAAACCAAGGGCAATAAAATATTGCGAAATACAAAAACCAAGTGGATATCCACAATTAGTCCTATCAAACATGTGTTATTTGAATGTCACATTATTATAATGAAAATAACATTGGATGCACCCACCATAGCCCCTGCATAATCTAACTTGTGTCTATTGATTAATGTAAAGATGTTGTTGGGGTTGAATGCCTTATGTTAGTCTTGGAAGCAATTCATTTTTTGATTAAATTTGCTCAAAAACATGACATGTTTGTTTGTG
>Ga0209208_10007349_pt1 | contig 14942 bp, 13 predicted proteins | sample S1TSphfallax_3_FD_187694 | JGI IMG/M metagenome (GOLD analysis project Ga0209208, IMG submission 187694) | Host-associated microbial communities from peat moss isolated from Minnesota, USA - S1T2_Fd - Sphagnum fallax MG (SPAdes) (version 2) | ecosystem: Host-associated > Plants > Peat moss >...
AAGCTTGAACCTTGAGCAATTGTGATTTTTCAATGGACTTATTTAAAGATCATTGTGAACTTGGTGGTGGAACTTTGTTGTTACAATAGTCACTTAGATCGATTACAAAGGGATGAGACTTTTTTGGAACTTTGAAGTTTTCCACAAAGACTTTGCTTAGTAGGTATGTCACTCCTGAAGTAACATGATGTAAGAGGGAAGGCCTTTATTGCGTTGAGTGCCTTCCCTTGAAAATTTCTTCAATAGTACAGCACAAAACAAAATAATCCAAGTCTCCAGGTATGTATGGGGTCCTCCCTTTTGGCATCTTCAATGCACTTACTTCCACAAACTATGACCAACAAGCAAGTTGAGAATTTCACAATTTTTTTTACATATATTAATTATTATTTAAAAAACTAAAAAAAATGAGAGCATGGGAGTGTAGGCCGTCCAATTTAGTGAAAAGGTGATTCATTCATTTGGTTTTCCAAAATTGTTTCATTGAAGATTGGCTGCATATGGGAAAAACATTTAATTGTTGCATTACTACCATGGTAGGCACGCAAGTTCAGCAAATTAATGTCGAATAATTAATATTATTATTCAAAAGTGTTGAAAAAATCATTAAGAATCAATAAAATAACCAAAAATTTTGGGGAAATTTTTTAGGGTTTTTGATAGTTTAACAAAGTATTATTAATGTTTTAAATTCATCCATCCATTATGACTTGTGAGTTGTTCAATGCATGACAACTTGTAATGGCAGTTTAGATTTAATTTCAAGAAGTTTTGGCGCTTTTAATTTATATTTTTAAAAAAATCAACAACAAGCTTTCAAAATATCCAAAAATTACAGAATTTTTAAAATATGAATTTAATTATTGCCAAACCTATGTGCCTGCTATGGTACCTTTGATTTGGTGGAGTTATATAGGTGTTGTGGAATGGGCACTATATATCAAGGTTAGACTAAAAACATCTCAATATATTTCAAATGAAGTATAACATTTATATGTTTGGGTGAATGAATGTCATTTACACTAAGTAACCGTGCATAGGATTCAATGCTTGTAAATTGCATTACATAGGAAATTGATTGTCTGTCATTTGTCAATTATAATTATTGACACAAATGATTGCATTAGAAAATATTTTCATATCATGTTGTTCCTTTTTTCATGTTTATGGGTAGTAGTGAGAAACAATTGTACATCATGTTAGATGCGATAAACATTATTACATGCCCAAAATAAGGGTTAAGGGTGGAACCACTGTAAATTAATGACTTACATGCTTGTTTAGGTTTGAACTCTCAACAAAGTTGAATCAACACTTACATTGGTATCTTCACCTTATTAATGAGCCCTTTTAAGGGCTATATTTCAATAGGGAAATGTTAAATTGGGTTTAAACCCTTGATATATTCCCAAAATGATATTTATTTGCAACAATCAAGTGACCAATCACCAAGCCCAGGAGTATTTGTTTCAACGTCTCCCCTTCCCCATTTTGCAAACATGAAGAACCTGAGTGTTATCCTTGGACATTGATGACCTCAATAGTGGTGCCCAAAGCTTGAACCCCATTCTAACTTTGGCAATGGTTGAGTTGCATGCTTCAAGTTCACAATTTGCACAACATGCAAAAAGTTTAAAAGACACAGGGACCTCATGATGTTTTTGCTCGTCCATGACGTTCAATTATTTCTTCACAAATTCTAATTGAATTTTTGAAAATGTGTTTTTGACACTTTTTGTTCACAAAGTGGTCTTCAATTATTTTTCTTGATGAGCTATTGAATTTTTTTCTCGTGAAGTGTTGTTGAAATTTTTGTTCACAAAGTGCTCTTGATTTTTTTCTCATGATATGCTTTTCAATTTTTTCTCTTGTCTACTTGGGGAATATTGATCCTTGAAATTTCTCTTTTCAAAATTTGGGTTATGTTTGCTTTAATTATTTGGAGGTTGTCTATGTGCATTGAGTGATCACAAGCCTTGACGGGCATTTAAAGGGATGCAATGCTTCACAATGATGGTGGTTTTGAAGCAAAAGCAACCAAAACTCTCCATTGCAATTGTGATTGTCAAGATGATAATGTTTGTTGTTACACAATTGTTGGTGAATGTTTTTTTCAAACAACATTTTTCATGTGGGTGTTGCCAAAAAGGTTTAGATATTAGTGGTGCAAAATGTATGTGCAAGGTATCCTATGGAGATTCTTACATTGTACCATGATAAGAACAAGTGTTGAGTGGATATATTGACAGGACCCTAATATATACACCAATGCATTTCCTAATATCAAAGGAACCAAGCAAGTTAATATGCCTTTCTTGTGATATTCCTAATATACCATTATTACCCCATATGGGTTCCATTAACACCTTGGTTGATATTTGGTTTATTGGGTACATCATTTTTTAAATATACCATTTAATATCATTATTCCCCCTTCCCATGCAATGGTGTTATGCAATAACCAGAATATATTTAGGTTCCCATTCGGGCTTTTGACTACTTAATAAACAAGCATTTGGAACTTTGGGGGGGGTGTGGGGTGGGGGGGCTATATATAGTTAAAAAGCTATAATAAAAATAAAAGTGTTCAATTCAATTTTTTTAAATGTTTCTCTAGCCAAACTTCAACAAAAATTTGAGAAAAATTGCTAAATATCTACACATGGTAGTCAATAATATGGAAAGCAAGCATGCAAAAATAAGCTAAAAAATATATCAACATTACAATCTTTTATTTTTTGTATAAATGAAAGAAAATAAATTAAAAAAATATGAAGTAATCATTATTATGAAACTATCATGCATGTTATTAAGTTTTGTAGTAATTTGCATACTAAATTTCAAAAAAATTAGCATAACAAAAAAATGTAATAAATAAGTTTTAAATAAGCTAAGTAAAATGTGTTAGAACTTATTTTTTAAGTTAAAAATATGACAAAATACGACTTGTACTGCACAAAAGTTTGACATAATTAATACATTTTAATCTTTCAACAAATTAAAATGATCAAAAAAATAAATAAATCATATTTTGATCTATGTAAAACCAATTCAAAACACCTATTTGCATCTACTTGCATTTTCAAAAATTTACTTAAATACATATTTAAAACATAAAATATAATATTATTATGTTACATACATGCAATCATTATAGGTGTGCTAAAGCTATGTTGCATGGCTTTTCATTGCAATCACTGGTGGTCAAAAGTAAAGAATATGCATTCAAAAACATGGTGTGATATTATTAAAGGGTACCAAACTGATATTGGTTGATAACAACCTTTAAAATTCACAACTATTTGTAGTAATAAAAATTACACCAACATTCAAACTATTCATACCAACCTAGTAGTATAATTTGAATTTTAAAAATCCTACTAAGATCTTAGTGTCAAATTACAAGTCTTGTCTTAAGAAAAAGGGGGTATCTATGTCCAAATTTAACAAATCTGGGCTGAGTAAAATGCAGCCACCTTTAGGGGCTTCACTTGAGAAGGTGAAGGTAGTTACCAGTGTAGTTGCCCGTTCATATGACCCTATAGGTCAGACTAAAGGGGTGTAGCAATATGGCACAACCCTCTCCACACAGAGAAGAAGTTATATTTTTGTGGACTTCTACAAGGGGTGTGTCACACAGTGGCCTTGCCATTTACATTAAAAAGGATCTTAAGGCAAAAGAAGAATTATGGAAACTCAAATATTTCATCATGCAAAAATATAATCTTCAAAAAATCATCTAAAAGAAACCAAAACCTTCAAGATATTATAACTCTATAAACTAATCTCAAGTTTTAACACAAGCCAAATATCATCTTTTAAAATCCCTTTGTAAATCTTTTAAGCTACTATGTTCTATATTGAATCTAAACACAATATCCTTGCCTTTGGTAGCCAAGGCCAACAAAAGACAAAAAAAACAATGAAAACCCTGCAGCAGAACAGCACGCAGGGCTGCACTGTCAGGCGTCGGACAAAGCTTGATTGGGGGTATTTAGCATCTCACGGATTCTAGAGGCTAAGAGCCATCAAAAATATCACATTGAAGATATTTATCACTACTTGTTTCAATGCTGCAGTCTTTACGGTCTGCACTGCTCTGGTGTGCCCTGCCCCCTCAGGGACAGGGACTATTGGATTGGATCCAACTTTTGGAAGTTTTACCTTATTAGAATTGGTTTCGCAGTAGTTGAACCGGCTTCTTTGGTGAAAGTGTTTAGAGTGTTCAGATTGGAATGGATTTTTTGGTGTTCAAAGTGTGGACAGAGTAGTTAGATGTACAACATCTTATCTATTGGCAGGGCCAGCAGCGAGTTTGTGATGCCTTGTTTTGATTTGAGGTGCTCTTTATGGGGACCACAACACACATTTAAAAAATGAACTGCTTTATGTAAATTTTCATGCATGGTTAGATGTTTTTAGAAATGTAATTGGCAGTGGTCACTCAGGACTCACCAGGGCCTCCACCATCCTTCTTAGGGTCAACTGCTCTACATGGGGAGATACCTTGCATACTTACACTGTAATGGGAAGAAGAATTCTGTAAGGTAGAATCTCCCATCATCGAACATGTACTTATAATTGAACGTTTTTCAATATTTTCTTACTTCTTTAGCCAAATTGAGTGATTTTTCTGTCATTGGATGCGCAAATTGGAGGGCTACAAACGTTCTTTGAGCATTGAAAGTAAAGGAGCATTACAAATGTTATTTGAGCGTCAAAAGTAAAGGAGCATTGCAGAAAATACAGGAGGAAGAGGACAAGTGATAGTTTGTTTTTATTTTTTTTTTTAAATAGTTCTAGACCCTTCTCTAGTTCAAGCCTCATATCTTTCTCATTTTAATCTGTTTTGAGTAAAAAAAACCTGATGACTGCCGCAACTAGGGCTTTACAAAACTTATTTGTATTCTAAAACTCAAGATGCAACAATCAAGGATCTTAAGCTCAAAATCCAATATGTTTTAAGTCACCCATCATTGAACACTGAATCCCCTTACACAAAACACCCCATATCTTGCCCATTCCTTTATGAAATTGAGATATTTTTACAACGTTGGAAGTGCTAGGTGAAAGACTAAAATGTTGTTTGAGCTTCAGAGTCAAAGGAACAATGTGTGAATATTTGATGTCAGTTGAGTTCTTAAGTGTTTGTTCACTGACCTATCTACCTAACATGAAATAGGCAGGGATGAGAACCCATCCACAAGAAGCTCAAAGAAAATAAAAGCATAAGAACACAAGTCACAAAAGAACAAAACAATGGGGACACCACTAATACACTAACCTGCACTTGGGTCTAAAAATATAGGCAGTGCAAAAGCACTGGTGCAATTCCTTTCCCATTCCTGCCCAGTAGCCTGATTAAAATGTGTCTGGTGACGCCCAGATACATATTGTTTCTGCCCTGACACATTTGGGCATCACCCATAATGTTTTTGGAAAAATATGAACCAGGTTAAGGGCAGACAGTGAAAAGAGATCAACTGCTCTTCCAAGTACAAGCTCTTGGCAAATAGTACATTAAAGGTCTGGCAAATTGGTTTACAAAGTTTGTATTGAGATCTCTACTGGGTGCCCATTGCATAAGATAATGGGCACTAGTCAGACCCAGCTTGCCTACCACCTATTACTCAGCCAGGTCCTGCCAATGACCAAAAGGTAGTACTATTTAGAACTTACATTTGTCAAAAAGAGGTAATGGGTTTCTTGTGGCAAAAAAATTAGTCATTAGGTATCACATAATAGAGTTATCCTTAAAGTGATCCTGAGTACCTATCTCAAATTCAGCTCCAAACCGTTGTTTTTCCCTCTGAAAGTTGAGTATCCTTAAAGTGAGGAAACTTTTCAAAAAGTGAAGATCGAGTAAAAAGCAACTATATTATTGCACATGATTTGAAGAAATTTAATCAGAGGGTTTGGATGTTACATTGCAGGTGCCCTTAGCAAATCCAAGAACTTTTTCTTGGATGAAATTGCTTTTATCATTGATGAGTGGCACAGCCGATTTAGCCCCCGTGTTTTTCCAAGACAATGTATCCTTTTTCCCCTTGTTTTTTTCACATTCATCCTTTTTTCTCATGCCATCTTTACACTAAGGCTAAAAGCCCTTGTCTTGTGACTTTATTAAATTAGTAATTGGATGCAAATGAACAAACAATCCAAGTTCATTTTATACTAGGGTTGGTTTAAAGGACATTTAAATTGAAAATCAATAAAAAGTACACATGACATCCCAAATGGTACTATAATTTGTGGAAAAACATCTCCACCATTGTCAATAAGTTCATTATGAATGGCAACTAGCATGAATATTGTTGTTGGTGTTTTTTGTATGCCCACCCATAACTCCAAACTTTAAAAAGCATGTAGGCTTTAGCACATTTTTTCTTTTCGCCCATTAGTTCTTTGCATGATATCATGAGTAGACACAAGATACCAATTTAAATGGAGTTTCATGGAAGCATTTGAATGGCATCATTAGTTGCTACAAAGATAAAATATAATACACTAATAAGAATGAAGAAAAGGAAAAAAATTGTTCCCAATGCAAATACACAATTATATATTCTTTCTTTGCATATTTCACATCCAATCACCATGAATGGAAAAATAAATAATGCATTTTGAAATCAAATTGTTGAACCTTATAATCAAAATCATCTAGTTGGATTAATTTTAAAACATGCAAGATCATCATAATCAAAATGAGGCATTATCAAACATGATGTCACTAAATTTATTGTCAATCGTATGTTGTCCAAACTTTGCAAGAATTTATAAGTTGGTTAGACACATAATACATAAAGCTCCCCAACTTCACAAATTCAAACACCCATTACACCAATTTTTTAATTTTTACATTGCTAGCTGTTGCACAAAGTTCATTGTTATAGTGAAATTTCAAACAACACTTGCAAATCTACTATAACAAAGCACTAGCATTCCACACCATCATCTAAGACAACCAACATTAAAAAGGTGGAGATGTTCAACAAGAGCTTCCCAACAAATCTATTTGCTAATCTAACAACTCAACCACTTGGCTCAAAAGTAGTAAAAAAATTAAATCGAATTTGCAAAATAATGGAGAACACCTTCTATGCTTGAGCAAAAAAATACAAAAACATGATTGTTCTCACATTGAAAAAAAATTCAATTCTTGAAAACCAAAACACAATGGCTTTGTTCACAATTCCTAATGCACAATTAACTTTTGAAAAATTTCATGAATATTTAGTGGAGGTAGGCTTGAGGCCTCAAAACGTAATCTGAATTTTTAGAGCGCTATGTGGCATCATTTAAAACACCTTCAAAGTAAAGATATTTTTCATTGAAGATTTGTAAGGTAAAAAAAATTACAAAAACTTTGAATGAAGTTAAATGTTCACCTTTCACATGCAAATCAAGGATTGTGGAATTGAACACGATTTCACCATCTCCAACAAAGATCATCAAGAAACACCATAGTGATGGTTTCGATGAATGCCCTAAAAACATTTAACTAAACATAAGAGATGAGATTGATGAAGTTGCATAGAAATCTCCACAACAACAATTAAAGGTAACATGACAATGAATGCAGTCATAACCTCATGAGAGTCATTCACAAAGTGACAGACCATCACCTTCATCACGAACAACAATGCGAGCTACCATGACTACCCACTGAGTTCTTCAGTTCCGAATAGTGGGTGTAGATAAGCATATAATAATCTTCCCAAAAACTTGGGCAAACCATTATACACAATCTGCATCATGAGTTTCTATTGCCTTTTCGGAAGCAATGGGAAGACTCAAATGTGATGTTGGTTAGCATTCAAGAGACATTGCTAAACATAACTATGGAAAATATTATTAGATGTGTGAAAACAAATGAAAAACCCAAATGAATGAAAGTTCATGTGCTTTTTCAATGTGATTAATAAAAATAACAATGTTATTGCCTTTCATAGCTCACAAATGTTATATAACTTAATCCTCAAATTAAAGTGGGTATGTGATCCTTTATTTGATAGGTTCTTTATGCATATTGTTCAAATGTCATTTTGCACCTCATGTGAATGGTCTACTAATTAAAACAAACCTCTAAGTTTACATCAAGCCCAAAAAAATTATAGATCTATGTTCCTTTCAATGTTTGTTATATGACATGGTTGAGACCTATCATGGCAAATGTGCACATCAAGCTTGACATCAATTTGTAATAGTAACATTTGAGCAAAGGTATCATCATCATCCTCCTTCATTTCAACTATAATGAACAAAAAGTTCACTTCATTAATGTTTCATTCTTACATCGACTTTTTAACTTCACAAACAATGAGCCAACAAACAACTCCATCTTCACAAAAAAGACAAAACAATCAAAATGGGTGTGTTAAAGCTTGGAAGCTTGCATTAGACATGAGTGTGATTGAGACAAAAAAACAAGAGAGTGATCATAAGCATGGGATCATTGTGTGCAAAAGGCATGAAAAAGTTGAAGAAAAACAACCAAGAGTGGTAATTGAATGTTATGTGGATGGGATACAAATCAAGCTAGGATTGTAATCCAACAACTATGCATGTCAAACTAGTCATTAGATTTAGGGTACCATGTTGTAAAGTGAGTGAATGGTGGAGATGCTCTCAGACCCACCTCTTTTGACGAGGGCTTTTTGCAATTCAGAAGGAGACCAAAGAAACAAAAGTTGTAATTAGTTGCCAAACATTATATTATTATTTTGTAAAAGGGTATTTTGGGGGAGAATCTGGAATACTTCTCTCCTCCTTTCAAGGTCACTCAACAAGGTCTATTTTGACATTACACTATTTGATAGCCCTGGCTCACTCAAAATCTGGTTTGGAATTTCCATGAAACTCCCATTGGAATAAATTTAATGCCCTCAGCCTTAGTGTAAAGAGGCCCTTATCCAAGCTTTATGGTCCCCAGTTTAGCTGACTTTGTGGATAAGTCTAGTGTCCCTTTTCTTTAATGAGGCAGCTTTTGCCAAATTTGGATCTACAAATTGTTGAGGTAGTCAGGTTTGTACATTATGAGTTACGATGTAACCTCATCAAAGCTCCACAGATAGCCCCAGTGCTCAGTGGTGGTAGGGTACCTGGTTGGTATTAGAAAGGTCTCAAGTTCAAACCTACTCCTAGTTATGTCCTTTGCCATTAGGCTTGCAAGCCCTTAGCTTGTAGGTGTACCTAGTGGGCACCTATTTTGTGGTCTGATCCAAACTTTTAAGGTGATGACATTCACAATTGATATCTAGTAGAAATTGTGGAAATTAAGAAGAGCACAATTTTGAAGATTAAAAACGTTGACTTCAACATAAGAATTGCTTAACTCATTTCTTTAAATTATTTATTCCACCAAAAGTAAAGCACTTGGAGAAGTTTCCTAGTGTATTTACTACTCACCACATGTGGTTGAATATCCCTCCTTTAAAAGAGGGGGGACACTACACTTACTCCTTAACGGAGGGAGGGATGTTCGGTCTATAAGTAAGTCTGTAGGATGAGGGGCATTCCCAAAATTAGGGGCCGCCCGACCAACCTTTTGGGGATGTATGTTCTTCGCCCTAGGGCTTTACCCATCATAAAGTAAGAGGCCAAGGTTATCATGAACTTAAACATACATGGAACCCAACGCATAAGACAGTAAGGCCCTTAACTCTTAAGGTTTTTCCTTAAGTGTGGGAGGGATCTTATGTCTGCTTAGCCTTGTCCTAGGTCCCTCTTTTCAGAATGCCAAAACCTAACTTTGATAAAACATGCATCTCTCGCGTAAGGTACAAAAAACCACTCACATGCAGTAGTATTTACAGGGGTTTGTTGTCTGTTTATAGGTAGTTAGTTGGAACTTTACCACAAACAACTTTCAATGAAGCATTTTGAATGTCAAGACACCTCGGCAAGGATTGCTCTCACATGGACATGTCAGTTGTTCTATCAAACATTTTGTTTTGATGAGAGCAAGTTATTATTAGCCTGGGTAACTCAAGATTTCCTTCTAAATTGGGTATATCAAGTTCCAAGCTCCAAGAAACTTCTTAGACTTCAAAAGCCTAAAAAGTTCACTTTCAAAAACCGCACATGTCCCACATTTCTTTTGTGGACAAATTTTCATGAGACTTTGGCCTAGGGTAGAATCACCAAACATTCATTCACCAGCAATCAAATGCCCAAACAGGTCAAGAGATGGCCAGTTGACAAACTTAACTAAACCTGGAACTGATCAAATGTGCCCTAAATTTGTGCTTGGAAATTTTACATCACCCACTCAAGGAAAATTTTTTATGTGTTTGGTCCCAAGCTTCATAGCACCCCATAGCCAAAATAGTCTAGAACTTCATTTGGAACTTTGTGATTGGCAATGGGTAGTCATTTGCCCTAATAAAAAAATGAACCCTACTTAGGCATTTCCAATTAGAGACACTAAACAAGCCCAAACACACCCCCATCCCCAATGTCTAGGGAACTCTTTGAGTCTATTTTTTTGGAGCACCATGTGATCGTCTTGTGCAATTTTTGTCTCTCCTTCTCTTTCAAATTAAAATTGTCTAACAAAACATTTATTATTATTGTTCAAACCAAGGACTCCATGGAGACTAGTGACAATACTCACAAAAAGTATAAGATCTGACTCTCCAATCTATGTCAAGTCTTAAACTTAAGAAGACTAGTTCAATGCCCCTACCTTTGTTTAGTAAAAGGGTTTGTAAAAAATAGAAGTTGATGAAAAAAGATGTTCCTATCTCTAATTGGCAATGGGAATGTTAACTTCGCATATGACTAAAGAAGTGTTAAAAAGATGGGTCCATCTCTATTTGCAGACAAGAATGGTAGCACAACACCCACAATCAACAAATCCTTGTATATCTAACAACCAACCTAAACCACAATGCCCCATTTATCAACAACTTACAAAGGATCTAATATTGAAATTTAATGATCATGTCACCAAGCTAGTTGAGGAGGTCCAAGCTCAATTCATTTGGGCAAATCCCATTAACCTCTCTGACTCTCTTACTTGAATCAAAACATGAACTTTCTTCCAGCATGTGTGATAAAGGAGCTTAAAAATTTCCTAGAGTTGCTAGATCCTAGTCAAAACTTGTGTTCAGGGCAAAAGTAAAACATGAGCAAAAAATTGAAACTGACGTATAATATGATAGAAACAAAAGTGAAACATGAAATGGGACCATCATGTATGTTAGTAAAACATGAGGGTGGAGCAATAATAGCATGGGGTCCTAGCCATGCAAAAAATTGAAAATGTCCATTTTCTTTAGACAACTAAAATGAAGGTGACTACACTAAACCTATATCATTTTAAAAATGGTACTTGAAAACAAATGTTGGTACACTACAAACAAAAGATGGTTTTCACACAACATTGTAACTAAAGTCAATTTCAAAGTCAAGGCTATTAATATGAACTTTGAAATGACTAAATGTGTCCATTTTGACTAACACAAAAACTAAGTGCATTTGGAAATTAATATGATTGAGAAAAACTAATTATCTAGTCAAATTAGACACAATGTTAGACATATGGCAAACATGTTAACAATGTGATTAAAGTACCAAAATATGACACATATACAATTGTAGAGCTACTTTTTGCTAATGTCACAATATTAGAATTTTAAAAAAACTTATGTAATTCTTTTCAACCTAATTACTAAAAAACTAAAAAGAGAGCACAATTTTCATGTTTTTGAATTTCTTAGTTTATAATTATCCAAATAATAATTTAGTTATCTACTTACCAAATTACATATTATTTACCTTCCTATTCACCTATGTAAGTAGTGTATATTTTCAAATCAAGTATCACCTTTTAACTCTAGATAGGCATGTTTCACATGTAATGTTAGGAGCAATAGGTACCTTTTTTTTTTGCAGTGCTCTTTGGGAAAAAAATGGTAATAATTTTCATTAACACATAACAAGAAAACATGATGCAACATCAATTGACGGAGACAATTGCCTTTTTCATATGGTCAAAAATATTGCATAAAAGGATGGAAATAAAATTTCTAAGGTGGATCAAAAAGATGTCATCAAATCTATTTTAGCAAATTTCAAATTTACAATTTTAATTCATTTCAATTTAAGGGTTCAAATGATGTAATGGGACTCATATCAACAATGATTTTAGGCATCAAAACACAATGTAAAAGAATTGTTAATTTTTTTTTTGACATCCAATTCATAAAAGGGCTTTGATAGGTATTATAAAGATTTTGATGCAATTTTGAAATGCACCAAATCTACTCATCAAATACACCACAAAATGTATGTTTAACCGATTTTTTTTTTACATATAATGTATCTATGAATGCAACATAAAATTGAATCAAATGTATTTTCTCTTTTGGTTTCAACTATTATTTTGCCTAAAGAAATTGAATTCTATGAACTCAATTTTTTTTCTGCGATTATAACATTTGGAGCTTATATATATATATATATATATATATATATTCTAAAGTTGTCCAAACAAATTTATTATGAATGTTCATTGATTTCTCTTTAACAACCCTTTCCCCTCATATGTGAAATAAGTCAAATATATTTTATATTTTTTTCCCATATGGACTTTCATGATGTGTCATTTTTGTTCACCTTAATGTGCTTTCACTTATAAATGCACAGTAAACTTATTGTTACAAATACACAAGAAGACACACAATTAGTGATTAATTTAGACAACCCATGTGTAAGATTTTCAACTTGACACCCAACCATATGCAAAGTTGGAACATGATGCAATGCCATTTGTCAACTTGTTGTCATTGCCACATTTGTTAGTAAAGAGAACAAGGGGAAACAAACCACTACTGGATTATACTAGTCACATGTGGGAACATTGGATGAATACTTGAATATTTTATAACAAAAGGCATGGGAAATGAGGGAGTTGAAGAAATCAAGAACATTAAAGATGGAAGAAGAAAAATACAACAAATATCTATACTTGATTATTTTAATGTAGTTAGATGAGTAACTTAATGCCACATTCATAACCAACATGATGCAAAAGTTCACAAAATCTTGGTCAATATTATAGTTCAAGACTATGACAATGTGAGCCTTGGCATCACCTTTGATACACAAGGCACAACAATGAGCAAGAAATGAAATACAAGATGGAAAGCATGTCCTTGAAAAGGGGTGGGAAGAGGAAAGGGTTTGAAGATGATGGGCAAGAGATGATGATGAATACCATTGGTGAATAGAACATAATTAAGCACAAGAGCAAAAGACAAAATATGAATCCATAAAACAATGGTGAGAAAAAACAAAAGCCATGAACTCAAGATCATGATGATGAACACTACAATGAACAAAAACAAAGTCATGCAAACAAGATCATGATGATGAACACCATGGTGAATAGAAAGCAAGGCATGAAGGCAAGAGATGAATATGCAAATTTTCTTTTGCACTAATAAATCTAGATTCATGATCATTGAACACTCAAAGTCTATTGTATTTTGGAACAATATTTTCTATATGATGACACACCAATTTATGCACTTTGTCACAAAATGCAGTGTGCAATAAACAATTATGATAGTTTGGTAATGGGTGGGATGTTGTTTTAGTGTCAAGTCTATTTTGTCTAGTTTTAAGGTCACATATGAGTTACACATGCAAGGCCATTTGTTCATTAGAGGTGTCAAAAATAAAATGGACTCTCCTACTTTAGGATAACATATTTTGTTCATTTTTCATGTGAATTTAATTTTGTAAATGAGTATTAGGACACCCAAAGTTGGGCTACAATTTGACTTTCAACTCAAGGACCAAATGAGAAACAACAAATAAGTGATGCTTTTATAATAAGTAAATGTTCCCTCACCATCTTATCTACCCTGTGAGGGCGGTGGGCTCAAAGGAATTGGGAGGGATGGGACAATTAGAGCTATTGTGACGTGTAGTGTCGTGACGTACGGTGTCGTAAGGATGTAAATACGCAGTAAATTCCACTAAACAAAAAGGCTAAAGCCAATCAAAGATAGAAACTAATCAAATAAAAAGAAATGCATGCGCAAGGGAGGTTGAAATGAAATTCTCATGTATATTGAAATGTATTGCAAAGAAGTAGTGAAAGCATATGTAAACGATGGTCGTGTAGTGACCACCGTGAGCATCTATAAAATCCCAATAAACTATGGAGGCAACTCTCAAAACAAGGAATTCTAGAAAAACTAAGAACAGAAAGAAAGGGTTGGACCTTTTATACCGTCACCAACAACTGAAACCCTAAGTACCTAATGGCGTACAATCGCCTAAGACTATGTATTAACCCTAAAGCGCACATGTGTCGTAACCCTAGCATTTGGCTTGCGACTAAGGCAAGGAGGTTGAGAGGTTGCGGGCCTAGAAGTAGACCCGAGAATCACATCACATGCTCCTGGGAGTGCAAAGAGTGTGAGGGAGTGAACCCTCACACTCCCAAGTGAACTCCCATGTTGGGAGTTGGTGAAAGTTGGAGTCCCAAAAGGACTCCCGAAACTTCAGAGAGCGTTTTGAGGGGTCAAAACTCCATGGCTGGTTGCGCTCCTTATATCAATGGAAAGCTCTTAAAGTGTAGATGTCTAAAATGGGCTCGCATTGCTCATTTGGACATCTAAAACACAAGTTATGGCCAAAAGAAGGCCCGGGAGTCGAACTCCCAGGAGTCCGCCAGTTTTGACTCCCGACCACTAAAAGTCGAAAATCGACCCGAAATACTTGGCTGCAGGAAACGTGCGACATACCGGTCGAAAGGTCTCGACGAGACCTACAACTTTTCTTCAGACGGAAAATCAACCTGAGCTCTGCTCCGAAAGTTATAAGGCTTCAAAGTCGCGGGAGTCCCGCTGGGCGGGATTTCGGGACTCCCGCGCGGGAGTCCCGGGAGTCCCGGGACAAAATGTCCATTTGGATGCCACCCCCGC
>Ga0209208_10007350_pt1 | contig 14942 bp, 14 predicted proteins | sample S1TSphfallax_3_FD_187694 | JGI IMG/M metagenome (GOLD analysis project Ga0209208, IMG submission 187694) | Host-associated microbial communities from peat moss isolated from Minnesota, USA - S1T2_Fd - Sphagnum fallax MG (SPAdes) (version 2) | ecosystem: Host-associated > Plants > Peat moss >...
GTGTCTTCACGGCAGAAGCCCGTTCAGGCGAAAAATCAAGCTCCAAGAAACTCGCGACACACCTGCTTTCCCCTAAGGGGGGTGCGCATGCAGTTCAAGGGCTTTAAATGCAAGACGGATTTCCCAACTCTGATGTGATGTGATGTGATGTGATGTGATCCCATCTCACCTGATCACCAAGCTTCAATTCGATGCTCAAGCCTTCAATCCTTCTCTCTCACACCCACACCCACGTTCTGAAGTCACCGCTTGTTTCGTGTTGTGCAAGCTTTACCTATTTCTTGTATTTTGTTAGCAGCAGAGATTGGCAGATTTTTTACTGAAGATCTGAAGTTGCCTTTGCATTACCATCAATCAGTCAATGAAGCAAGGAAGCAATCATACAAGCGAGCCAGCAATCTATCGATCATCTTTTTTGTTTTGTGAAAAAAAATTGGGCAAAATTTGCACTCATGGATGATTAAGTGCATGATGTTTGAATGACAAAACTGACGAAAAGTTCCAGTTTTGGTGGAAAAAGAAGCTTGCCTGACGAAAGAGGCGATGTTTTTTTTCACCAAGAGGTTTTCCAAGCTTCACGTGAGATTGCAATAAAAATTACACTAAAATTATTGTTGCAGGAAAGCAAGCAGTGATCAAGAGGGAAGGAGAAGAAAGGCGGTTGCAGGAATCGAGATTATGGGCACAAGATTCAAGCATAGGTCGTCTTGAAGAAGGAAAAAATAAATTGGGTATTGAGTCGCTTGCGAGAACATTTGCTCAGGGTTTTCTTTTTTGGCATCGCAGTACAGGAACTTCTTGCAAAGAGATTTATCTATCCCATCCAGAAGCGGTATTTTTTTCCTCTATCATGGGTGCGAGTGTACAGGGAGAAGAAGACGAGGTAGTAAGTGCAGTAGACGAGAGTATGGTTGGTGGGAGCACAACAACAAGTCCAGGGCAGCAGCAGCAGCAGGAGATGGTGGCAGTGACTTCAGCAGAAGGGGAGAATTTCAAGCGGCAGGATAGTTCCAGAGACAAAGCATACAGACTGTGGAGCAAGGTGAAGTACCAGTTGGTGAAGTTTGAGGCACTCCCAGAGCATCTCCGTGACAACGAGTACATCTTAGGACACTATCGAGCGAACTGGCCTCTTGGACCCACTCTCCTCTCCATCTTCTCTTTCCACAATGAAACCCTCAACATATGGACGTATGGCTTCTTCTTCTTCTTCTTCTTTTTCTCCCTCTATGTAAATTTTCTCTTTTCTCGTTTGAAGAAACAGTTTTCAGCCTGAGGAGAAAAGCTTTCTCCTGAGGAAACAGTCTTGTCTGTTTCTTTGGGTAGGATCCTGTGATGCTGTTGTTGGCTCATCATCTTCAAGACAGAATTGTAGCAGTATCACCATCTGCTAAATTGCATAGCTTCAAATCTTCTTTGCTGAAAGTCTTATGACTATGACATGCAACAACAAAAGCAGCGAGAACAACGTAGATGGTTCAGCTGACAACTGAAATTGCTGTTGGGAGGATTTTTGTTGCAGGCATTTGCTAGGGTTTCTATTGTTTCTGGGGCTCACCATCTTCACAGTGAGCAAATTGCCAAGATATGTGGAGCCATGTATTGAGCAACTGCTCCGAATGCGCACCGGCATCATCACATCATTGCCTTCCTATTTGCATCTACCACATTGCCTTGATTCTAGTTCCCTTTCTGGGACTGGCAGTTCAGAAAATTGTTCAGTAAGTCTGTTTGTTCAAGTACCAAAGCCAGCCTAGAAATGTTGATGATTCAGCAATCTTATTATTATTTTCTCTGTGTTTTTTTTTCTGTATTTGTTGCTAATGCATGGAGATTTTACAGTGCATGTGTTTTTCTTGGGATGAATTTACAGTCAAAGTGTTTCTACGATGTTGTGATGAAGCGCACAGAAATCTAAAGAGTGACTAATTGTGGTGATGATGGCTTTCTATTTGACAGAAGCACGTCACAAGATGGCCTTTTTTTGTGTTCTTGGGAGGTGCCATGTTTTGCTTGCTGTCAAGCACCACATGCCATCTGTTCTCATGCATCTCAGCACGATGGTCATCCCTTTTGTTGCGATTGGACTATATAGGCATTGCCCTGCTGATTGCTAGCTCATTCTATCCACCGGTACTTCACCATTACCTCCATGAAAACAGTAGCTCTTCTGGACTTATTCAGCACTCTGGCTGACTTCATGTTTTCTTCTTGGGGTTTTGCACCAATTTGAGCAGTGCCGTACAGGAGCCTGCAAACAGATCCCAGAGGCCTTGTTGTTTAATGCTTTACATTGTGGGGTGTGTTGGGTGGAGACAGGTTTACTACAGCTTTGCGTGCAGTCCATTCCTACGCAACATGTATCTTTGTGTCATCACCACAATTGCCATAGGCACTGTTGTGGTATCACTTTTACCCGTCTTTCAGACATCAAAGTATAGGACATTCCGGGCATCCCTTTTTTTTGGCATGGGGATATCAGGAGTTGTCCCATGCATACACAAGCTGTTTCTGTACAAGGAGTCTGAGCCTGTGTTGTATCAGACACTATATTTAGAGGTTCTCATGGGTCTTCTCTATGGTTTGGGTGCACTGGTGTATGCAACACGCATCCCAGAGCGATGGAAGCCAGGCATGTTTGACATTTTTGGCAATAGCCATCAATTGTTCCATGTGTTAGTCGTTGCGGGTGCATATACCCATTACGAATCTGGCCTGCTTTACCTCAAATGGCGTGATGTCAAGGGCTGTGACACTTGGTAGTTTAGTTTTGCCCCCTCTCAGCTGTCACTCATTTGGATTTGGTATTCCTTTTGCTTCTTTAATAGATGAGCACCGAGTTGCTGATTTACAGATGGGGAGATGTGGGTTTAAGGTTTTTTTCTTGATAAGATCTCCAAATCCAGCAAGTGAACAAATTCACTTCATTTGTGTTCAGTGAGTTGCCTTCAGATATGATTCAAGCTGCTAGAGAAGAAACCTAGCAACTGTGTTTCTTCCACCAGGTGTACTGAACAGCTATGAACTGCAAATTTCTCAATAACACATTGATGACGACATCATTGTTGTGAAATTTTCCTTATATCAAAACTTTAAATGCTATGAAAGCAGCTTCAGATACTGGTTTGTGTTGTGAGGAATCAGGTCACTGAGTTGTACTGGATCATGATGGCATAATGGTTGTGAGGAATTTCAGTGATAGATTCTGGTCTGCAAGGTTTGTGTTGATTTGTTGGTTGTAAGAACTTGTCATCAAATGGATTTTGTTGTCAGGGATTAGAGCACTGAGTTACTGGATCACAAGGCTTCAGATGTAACAATGGGTTATGACACATCCACAATATAATTCACCAGAGTAGAATTGGGGGGGGGAATACATACCAGGCTATTCTGAGATGTTGAAGACTTTGCATCCATGTAGGAATTGGGAACCCATATGTGGGTTTGGCCTTTTTTTATGAGATGGTTTGAGCATCACTGCCTAGTATGAATAGATAACTTTATGAATGTAGGGATCTTTGTGTAATAAAGAATGGAAAGAATTACAACACTAAATTGAAGGTTTCTTGTTTTTGAACATATGTATACCAAGGCAAGTATTTGTGTACAAGATATGAAGGAACAACACTAGAAGTTCATTACTAGTAACAATGCCATTTGTGTTATGAGATGTCCAAAACTAAGTGAATTGTTTGAGACATTAATTTTTCCTTTTTCTAGATTCATCATATTGTGATTGGTGGTCCAAATTTATACTTGGAAAAAACAATCAAAGAAAAGGGTAAGACCCGCGGAGCAGGACATTCCTGAAATAAATGCCCCTCTGCCTGTTTGCCTGAGGCAGAGAGGCCCTCATTTTGGGAATGCATCACTCCAAGGGTGTTAATCAATTGAAAGCACCATCAGCATTTTCATTTTTCATTTTTCCCCCTGATATGCAGCAGATGTTGTGGGAGAAAAAGAAAGAAACGAAATTCTTGCTTTTCACTTTTCAAAATACCAGCCCTTTGCATAGGAAAAGTTCTGCTTGGAAACGTGCTCTCCACATACATTACAAATTTCTGCAGGTGCTTTATGCTTCCATCGAGTGATCCTGACTCTAATTCCAACACTTGGATGTCACATGCAATACATGACATAACTTTTTAGAAGACAAAAAACTGGGGGCAATCATTGTCCCAAATCCAAGAGGATTTAGAACCACTTCTTTTGCAATTTTAACAGGATCATATGATGTGTACAAGAAGAGTATGCACCAAAAATACCAACCAAGGAGCTGTACAAGGTCTCTAGTGCATTATTTGATCAGCACCCAATACAATCCTACCTAACAAAGTCACACAAAGAAAACATACATGCATGAATATGTTATGATGTTTTCACATACCACTCCCTACAGATAACCCCTCAAACATGGAAATGTTGCCACTTCATTCACACTAATTGGGTTCCACCAAGAAAATCACTTACACAAGAAGTAAATCTCTTGCAGAAATTCATGAAAAGAATATCACGGAAAAATCTTTGAACTTGTTGAAAGTTATATGCAGCCATTCCTACAATGTGAACGAAGGTGAGCTCATCATTTGGGTGTGATGTTCTTTGGCATAGGAGATCAAGTTACCACCATCATTCCCATGGGCCCAAAATCTCCTCAAACCTGTGTTGGGTGGCTATTTGATTAAAGAATTTTTGATCTGTTCTGAATTCAAGCCAATGTTGAGTGGCTATTTGATTAAAGAATCTTCGATCTGTTCTGAAGTTCAAGCCAATGTTGGGTGGCCATTTGATTACAAGTCATTGAATGCAACTCATCCAAAGGACTTTTGGTTTTGTAATTTTGGGGAAAAAAATGGGCTGAAGTCACCAGATTTCGAGAAATTCTTTTGCTTGAAATTGTCATATTTAAACAATAGGTTTCAATAAGTTGCCAAAATATAGCAGGATTCTTTAAATTTTTCTACTTTCCTCTCTGTAGCCAAATTTGGCTAATTCCTCTTGTGAATGATCACCAGTGTGGCTACGTCACAAAATTGAAAACAAAAATCCTGGTGGGGGGCAGGTCTTTCAAATTCTGGCCTTGATTCAAAATACAGTACCTACTTCTTATGTTCAGCACAAAATAATTCATAAAAGGTCTAGTTGAAAAAGAGGAGAAATTTTATTGATATTGTCCAAATTGTTGAGAATCAAACTCCCAACTTGTGAAAAACCATGTACCCATTGTCCCAAAAATTAGGTCATTATTACAAATACACAACAAAAGGTACACTTTGCATAGTTGTTCCTCATATGTATATTGTGCAAAGAAGTGACAAACAACAGCAGTAGGTACAGGTTGATGAACAAGTTTATACCCTGTCTAAAGCTCAAAATACACCAGGTGTTAAAGAAAATTACAATAGAAAGCATTCTTGATTACCATTACACCTTGGCAGCTTCAACACTATTTCAGTTATATGTAAACATGTTGAATTTTTTAATAAAAAAAAAACATTTTTCAAAGAACAGAATTTTGTGAAGGAAAAGAAATAATGTTTTGGAATGTTCACAAACATAAAATCTTCAAAATCAATTAATTATCTGAATGGTGTGTCGATCCTCTAAAATATGACACTCTTAATTTCTAAAAAGACCCACACATACCAGGCCAGTCAACTGCCACTCCAGAAACTAGAACCATGGGATTGACTGTACAGCCAAAGAAGACACAAATTAGGGTTGAAGGGTGGCCAGCATAAATTGGGCTTTAGCCAAGTGAATCAAATTCAAGCAGCAATATATTGCAACTTTCTTTCATAGAAAGTACAAGGACAATGTACATACTTGTCCCCCCCAAGCTAAGCATTTTGACATGTCTTGGCCATCAGTGCAAGACCGGAACAAAAGTTGCACATATCTGAGGAATACTATTTGCAAAACCTTCCATATAAATACTGAAGAACATTTCACTGGGAAGGAGATACACTAGTAAATAAAAGCAGATCAGACCTGAACAAGCTGAAAAGTTCAGATAATTGTGCCTATTTCTTCCAAATCAAACCTTTGATACTCAGAGGGATGCATATTGCATTTTTTTTTTCCAGATTAACAACACCCACCTTTTGGATGTCATCATTGCCAATCAATTAACTCTTGGCTGCAAGTTTGCATGATTCAAAGTCACAGGCTGATATCAGCCAAAAGATTGATACTGCACAAAAGTAGGCTCAAGCATGCATAAACAACCAACCTCAGATAGAACATCCAGATGCTTACAACACAGCTAAACAACCCTCTTCCTGTCAACAAAGGTTACCCGGAGAACTCAACCAATTGATGTACATTGCCATCTTGTATGCACACAGGGCCTTTGAGTTTGACTGGCCTTGTTGTGTGTGTGACTGCCTCAAACCCTGCTGGTGTTGACTTCTTGTTGTTGCTAGGGTCTACTTGAGTCTTGGGTATAATTTCCTCCAGAAACTCCTGAGCTACATCACCATCATCATCTGCTCGAAGGTTTTCAGCATACCATGTCAGTCCCTGCATACCGTATGCATTACTCCTCTTGTTAACTGTGAAATGTGAGCTAATGGCAGCTAAACAAAGGAAATGGTAACATTTTGGTTGAGGTTTGTAGCACTACTGTCATCATTTTCAGCAGGGTTTTTGCTATGCTTCATCAGGGTGACAGATGGTGCAATTTGATTTCTTTCCTCAAGAAACAGAAAAAAAATGGTGTATCACATAAACCATGATGTAGATGTCCTCAGTGATGCTTCAGACAACACACTCAGACAATCTCACAAAGGCATGTGCAAGTCAAAATTAGCTGTGGATAGCCATTTCAGCACCTGGTGAAGAAAGACAAATATGAGAAAAAGCACTGAAGAGAATCCTCACTCAGAAGAATTTTACTTCCGTAAAATGGTCCAGACAAGTTGATGTATCCATTCACAGAATAGAGAATAGTACTAGCAAGCCTCCAGATGAAATCGTTCATGTTTCTGGCTGGAATCTCTGCTTGATCTGAGAACTCAGAAAGAGTTGCAATGCCAAAAAAAAATCAAAGGAGACCCATCGTGTAGGATGCTATAGACATGAATCAGAACAATCAGATCAACCAGGAACTGAAAGAAACATGCACAGAATTGTAATTATCTAGCTCCTGAATCGCATCACAACAGCGAAAAACCTTTGGTAAAATGAAAAAGAACAATAGAGGAAGCAGTCAGAATGAAAGGGAATTGACAAGCATCCTGGAACATTTGGCATCTCCATAAAGGAATCAAGTCTCTGAAAGAAACTTAGGGTGAAGAAGAAACCTGTATGCCACCATTGCTACAACACCGAGCAACAACTGGAGCGAGCACAGATGGTAGTAGTAGTATTATCTGCCAGAACATATGAAAACATTTGCATCTCCATAATAAAGGAATCAAGTCTTGAAGGATTTTCAGAGTGATGAAAAAAAACCTGTATTCCACCATTGCCATAACACCGAGCAACAACTGGAGCAGCAGCACGGATGGTTGTACTATTTGCAGGCACTGCAACTTTCACACTGAAACCACCACCACCATCAGGTACCTTGTCTGTACACACCACCTTCTTTGTAGTCTCCTCCTTTTGTCCAAACCCAAAAAGTTTCTTGAGTATCTCTGCCATTGATGACGATGTCTTTTGCTTTTGTTTCACTCGAACTCACAAAAATCCCAGAGGAGGAGGTGAAAAACGAGGAGAGACAGAGAGACAAAGAGAGATGGAATTAAAGTAATGACAGAGGAAGGAAGAAAGAAAGAACAAAAAAGGAGCTTCCTTCCTTTGGAATATGAAATACCCTAACCTTCTTGCAGCAAGAGCGTTTCTTTACATAGGGCTTGGATACCTCTGATGCTCAAAAGAAGTGGTTGGGTTGCCAGACACTACTATTGGATCATCCAGAATTGCCACTACAAGTCCTGGAATCACTTGGGCATTGATGGATCCATGCTGCACATGTAAACCCCATGTTGCATGTTGAAGAAGAGTTCTTCAAACTTTCCAAGCAAACAATCGCGACTCCTTAAATCCTCAGACATCCATAATTTTCCAACAGAATTTGGTCGCTTCTATTTGAGTGCAAGAACTCCTTCGACGAAGAATAAGGTTCGTCTTCTTCATCAAGCAAGCACACAGTACTCGACCCCCCTAAGCTCGAAACCCTAGAATTCAATTTCGCATTCAAGCAGACGGTGAAAGCCACTGTTGATGATGAAACCTATTGATTCATGCGCAATTAACAACAACTCATTGTGCGAAAATCTTGTTTGCTTCAATTCTGCGCAACAGATTCGCATTCCCTCACGCTAAGCTGTAACCCAAAACTGACCCAAAGGACAAAAAAAAAAACCCCCATTATAGGGTTTCATCCTTCGCGTCTTCCCGAAGAAGACCAACACAGACTGACGACTTCCGGACAAGACGACAAAACCCACATTCTCGTGCGGCCGGTTCTTCTTGTTCTTGTGAACTGAATCCTCAAATCAAAGTCGGAATTGGGAATGTGGAGACCCATTCCGTTTCCGTGCGGTTTGTACTGGAGCGATGATCCCAGCACAGCTTCCAAGTTCCGGGGCCTGGCTGAGAATCTGAGATGCTGGAGAGATTCCCGATGCCTTTGCTGTCCTTTACAGCTCATAGAAAGTGGATCCGCTTCCAGCCAAGGACAATCCTGAAGCTTGTGCTCCTTCTTCTAGCTGCTTCTTCTTCTTCTTCTGCAGTCAAAGTACCCATCTCTTTTGCTTGCTTGTGGGTCCACGGCTGGATGGGTATTCCACGACACCTGTCGCAACTGCGTACTTGGAATTGTTCTCTGGCGTCATACCAGCTCCAAGCAATTTTTCTGCCATCGATCCTGCTGCTGCTGTTACCTTCGACTGTTTTTGGTTTGCATCTCATGAGCCAGCTTGATAAAACGGAAGAGATCTAGAGTCGCAGCTCTCAGTATCCCATTGAACAACATAGTACAGATTTCCACCAGACATACATGTCAACATGATTTATAACTTGCAAGCAAACATATTGCAGCCTGGATCCATGTTGTTGTGGAGGCAGCCTGTCTGGGCGGCCAACAATGCCGGCTCCACATGCGGCCACATCACGTCTTATTTCAGATCCTAATTGAGGTATTCACATTGCTATTCTCAGGGATATTTGTGCTTGCTTAACTGCTGCCAACAAATCTTTCATGCAGTGGGACAACTTCGTCTGGAGTCTCCGGGGACAGACATGGACAAACTTGTGTTGGAGTCTCTGTTTGAGGTATGTTGAGGTATGTTGTACATTCTTGAGTTATTATTGGACTTGTGAAAATATTTGGTCCTCGCACACTTTCTGTTGTCTTAGAAAGTGTCGACCCAACTATCTTAGGGAATTTAGCCACATGTTACAGGGTGGAATGCTTTGTGGCCACTGGCTTCAAGTTGTTGCAGTTTTCTAGGTTGCTCAACAGCTTGAGCGAATGGAGCATGACCTTGATGATGTCGGTAGAGTTGCACAGGGTCTCAAAGTGAAAGTGGAGGCCCTTGACAGAGTTGTAAGTTCTCCAACCTGCCTTTGCGGCACATGGCAACCATCTTAAACCTTCTAATTGCTGGGCATAGAGCATGACAGCTGTGTGGTGACCTAACTCCATAGATGGTCTCCACATGCTGATGGTCACAATCCTTGCATATCACAACAAAGGTTTGGGTTCTTGTCTGCATAATATTTCCAATTGCAAAATCAAGGGTTGTCATGAAGGCTCAAGCACAGACTGCACATGAATGTCTATCACAACATGAGCAGCCTAACCTTATACCATCAATACTTTAACTCCAAGATATAACTTTGAACCATTTGTTAGTACATCAATTGTGGGGGTGCACTACACAGGTTGGTAGTGTGAAGCCTTGCATATTGTAAAGGAGACAAAACTTGTCTTAATGTTGCATTTGTTGGGGTGACAAAACTAACCTTTTCTACTGATTTTCAATACTTTGAGGAAAAAGCTGAAGGATCTTATGTTGGACTTCCAGGTACTGCTGTCTTGTTTAGATGCACCTTTAATTTTTTGCATATAGAAAAACTGCAGTTAATGTCTATTTGTGCTTGGGGTTGAATTTTGGTGTGTCTCTGTCTGACTCAACTTTTCTAACATGGATTTTCTTTCACGTGCTTCTTGCTAGATTCCTACAGCCTTTAAGGCAAAGATTTCAGGAGGAGTATCAGGAGGTGGTTGAACAACATGTTTACACAGGTGAGATTGTTGGTTTTTTTCTCTGGATTAACTCAAACTACTGTTCTCTCATGTAAACGCTGCAACTATCCTCAGTGAGGGAAGCAGATGTGCCAAAAGGGCCAGCACACGTCAGGAAGCATTAGTTTTTGCATCTGTAGAACAGTTCATGGCCAGTCATTTAATTGCATGCTGCTCCACGGGGCTCCTTGGAATTTTTTTGTAATTCTTGTTACTTCGTATTAACCCCATGAGTGTAGCCCAATATTTTGGTAGCTGAGGAAGGACCTGTGGGGTGGTTTAGCTGTGTGAACAATTATGGTCTAGAAGGTGGATGAGTTGGTTAGTACTCTAATCCACTCTTGTGCCTTCATCTTCAGTTGAACACCATGTTTGCATCACAACTTTTTTGACCTGCATTGATTTTGCTAGAACATCTTTTAGCTCCTGGATTTCAGGTTTCACAGCAAAATTTGTCTCTAGGTTTGTTATATTTTGGGTCAATTTGAAATTGGTGGGGAGAATTTATTGCTCCATCACACCTTTCGACATGTATAATGATGCTCTCTGGGTATTGAAAATTCTCATGTGATTGAACAACTAATCGAGACTAGAGAGAGTCAACAAATTTTCCAGAGAGCAGGGCCATGGTCAGGTTTGCAACTTTCTCATTATCTATGTCATGTGGGATCTGAATGGCTGCAGATTGTTTGAGGTTAGGATTGTGTTCATCTTCTTGATACAAACACTACACAAGTTAAGGTAAACATTAACATAAAATTTGCAAATTCACATGTGATTTTCCAAAAATATATGTATAGTCTATGAAAAATATTCATTTACAATTTAAAGAAGAATTTACAATGTTTGGAAAAATATTTTCAAATGCATGTTGAATTAATGAAATTATGAAAAGGTTTTTTTAGGAGAATCCAATTTTCTTGTAGTTTCCAAATCTTGTAGTTAACTTTAGAAAACTTTTGTAGTGTGTATTTTAACCCATGACCAAATATGGTCACAGCAAAAATATATTATTAAAAAAGCCATTCATTCATGTATTTATACAAATTCTATATGTTTTCGAACAATTATTTTTGTCTACAAAATATTCCCAATGTTATGTCATTCATATATGTATAATAAAATATATGTAACAATTTCAAATGTAAATTTGTTTACAATCTAATAACTTACATACATAGGAAATATGGATGTTTCGTTATTAATATGTTTGATAAAAAATTTGTAAAACAATGCACTCAATAAATAAAATTATTTTAAGAAAGTCCTAATTGGATCCAAACTTCTAATCCTTAAAAAACCTATAGTTTCCAATTAGTTTCCAAGTTCTTTTAGTTAGTTTTATGAAACTTTGCAAAACATTAGTTAAGGTATATTGTCAATTGAGAAGAACACCTTTAGATAACATATTCAATATATGTTCATTTACAACACATGCCCACATCTATTGGTTTATTTTATTATTTTTTATATACTAATTGAAATGATGTAAATATTTACAATGCATCTTTATGTACAAAATTTGTTTAGAATGATGTTTTATGATTTTCTTAAACTTACGTTTGTATACTAAAAACTTTTCAAAAAACTATTGTACACATTTTCATATTTTTTAAATGCCTTTTTTTGTAACAATAAATAACAAAAGAGATACACATTTTACATAATTCAAATTTTAAATACCAAATATAAGGCAAATTTTAAATCAAAATTTTACAAAAATTTTAATTTATTTTGTAACTCAAATTTTTGCATTGGATTCTTTAGGAAAAAGAATATTTCAACATACAATGCATAATCATTTTATATTCAATATTGTAAATATCATTAACATTTAATTGTTTTTATGCAATGAGTTTTATATCTAGAGGCGTTCAACACCAATCTCTCGTCATTTGATTTCAAAGCACAAAATTTGCAAGCAGAAGTGTTTCACATTTATGAAATTTCATAAAGAGGGTTCATTACCCTTTGCAAATAAACTTGAAAAAATGTTTTCAATTATAAAGATGCGAGTGCATTGAAAAAGTTTCAAATTTTCATTTTGTTATTTTCCTTTCTTACCAACTGTAATTTCCAAGTTCTTTCCTAGTTTATTTGAATTAATTTGAATAGTTCAAATTTTTATTTTTCTAATTTTTTTCTTTTGTAAAATACATCTGTTATGTTTTGATGTTTTGTTCTAAGCATTATTCATCTATTTTTCACATAATAGGAAGTTTTATGAATGAGATATTTCAATTTGTGTTTTTGAGGGATGATTCTATGGCTTCAAAATGGAATTTAATGTTTTATTAATGCAACATTGTATCATCCAACAATATTACAAAAAAATATGCAATATTTATTTTGTCTTACCTATGTGCACATGAAACATGTGATAATGAAAAAATTTAAATCTTTATTAAATTATTCTCATTGAATTTCAATTTGAAACGATTATATATTACTTTCATATTAAATTTTTGGTATGAATCATCAAAAGCAAGTGATTAGTTATAATTATTCATATTTTGATGTGCAATTTTTTGTTTATCATTTTTTTATTTAAAAGTATTTCATTTCAATCATCACTAGCATTATGGGAGATATTAAAGCACATTAATATTTTTTTATGTTTTTTTAATTTTTCATAATATATAATTAGTGCTATTACTCTTGAATTGAGATGTAAATAAAGTATTGAATAAGAAAGAATTTCAAATGTTATATCATGAACATTCATATATTTATAATAAAACATGTTCAATAATTTAAGATGTACAATGATTTACAATTTAATAGTTTAAATACATAGGAAATATGGATGTTTCATTCTTAATATGTTTAACAAAAGATTTGTAAAACAATGTATTCAATTAATAAAATTATTTTTTAAAACCCTAAAAGAATCAAAGTCTTTAATTGTTAAAAAATCTATAGTTTCCAATTTTGTAGTTCCCAAGTTCTTTTAGTTAACCTTGTGAAATCTTGAAAACCCTTAATTAAGCTATATTGTCCATTGACAAAAACATCTTTGGATAAACATATTCAATATATAAAATTTTATTTTTCTTTGTAGCAATAAACAGCAAAAGAATTAGGAATTCTATTTATTGAAAATTTTAAATAATAAGACATTAAAAATTGAAGGAGAGTATTAAGAAATCAATAAAAAGGAATAATTAGAACATGAATTATGGTCACATGAATATCGCATGTATTATAAAATTTCAATTTTCATGCAATTAAAATGGTTTAATTATTAACTTTTAGATACAACTAATGTAATAATTTGATGAATGTAGAATGATCAACCCTTTTATTGAGTTTTTATTGTAGTAAGTTCTAAGTGTTGAACCTTATTAATGAAGATCATAGAAAAATTTCTTTATGATTAAAATATCATTTAACATTAAAACATTTTTTTTTATATAAAAATTATGAACATAAAAAAAAATCTTCAAACACATGGGTCCTCTAAGCAACTAAAATGCATGTAAAAGTACCCAACTGAATATTTTATTTTATATTCAAATACATGATAAATGTTTGTATGTTGGCAAATTATTTGTGTTATATTAATAATTAAATTATACATCTAGAGGTGCTCATCACCAATCTTTTGTCCTTTGATTCCAAATGACACAATTTACAAGTGGAAGTGTTCCACATTTATAACTTTTCTAAATAGGGTTCATTACCCTTTGCAAATATTTTAGAATATTTTATATTTTAAATTTTTGATTCATTTATAAAATTAAGTTCATTCAAAATTTTCATTTGAGATATTGTGTAAAATATTTAATTAGAAAAGTTTTACCACTTCTAGGTGTTCCTTCTAATATATGTAACCCTATTGATTATTTAATTAAAATTTCAAATATTTTCATTTGATCATTATTAAGTATTCTATCTTGTATTTCATCTTTGAAATCATGTTCAACATATTTTATACATTTTAATACATCTTCATTCATGGTTGTTTCATATGTAAATTTTCAATTTTTAATGTCGAATGCAAATATGGATATTTTTCCCAAAATAATTCAAAAAGTTGTGTTTGTTTTTCTTTTCTTTTTTTAAATCGATTTGCATATTCTAATAAATATGTTTGTAAAGTTTCATGATGTTGTAAAACTCCTTTTAATTGACAATTTCATAGATATGAAAATTCAAATTTGTGTTCAAACAACAAGTGTTTTTCATGACAAAATGGTATTTTTTGTAATAAAATGTTTTTAAAAGCTCCTTCTCTATTGTATACAATGTGAAAATTTGTAAATTTTATTAAATTTTTATTTTCATAAATAATAAAATCAAGATTATCTTTACCAAATTGTTGATGTATTGGATAGACTTTACGACCTTAGGTGTTTTTTTTTTAATATTATATAAATGTCAATTGTTCAAAATTAGGTTGGTCTAGAAACATAAATATAAACAAGAAGTCCATTGAAAATTAACAGTTGATTTTTTTTAATTTATTAAAAAACAATCCTTTGTAAAAAAACAATAAATCTACTTTAGTGGACAGAGTTTTTTTTAATAAAAAGGCTCTTTTCTACATAAATTATTGTTTTTAAGTTTGTATTAAATATGTTATTTCATGAGCTGCCTCCACCCACTAGCCGGTCCCACAGGCCTAAACGCTCATTTGCGACTTGCATTGCATAATCAGAAGTCTTCTTATAAGAGTTCTTTC
>Ga0209208_10007351_pt1 | contig 14940 bp, 19 predicted proteins | sample S1TSphfallax_3_FD_187694 | JGI IMG/M metagenome (GOLD analysis project Ga0209208, IMG submission 187694) | Host-associated microbial communities from peat moss isolated from Minnesota, USA - S1T2_Fd - Sphagnum fallax MG (SPAdes) (version 2) | ecosystem: Host-associated > Plants > Peat moss >...
AAACTATTGTTGCATTGGTTGGAATGGGTGGCATTGGGAAGACCACTTTGAGTAAAAAAATGTATCATTTGTTCCACAACCAATATGAAAAATCTAGCATCTTGGAAGATGTGAAATCAAAAGACATTAACAATGTCAAAAAAAAACTTTTGCAAGACTTATGTGATAGAAAATTACACAAGCATGAAGATGTTGATGAATACCTTAATGAAATCAAACAATGCATGATATCAAAGAAAGTTTTGGCGGTTGCGGATGATGTTGGTATGATAAAAAACCTTGAAGCCTTGCAACTTCCTATTGACAAGCATGCCATTAATGTCGATTGCAAGAGCAAAGTATTTGTAAAATTGTCAAAATTGGAAAATATTGAAAAATCATGTGAGGGAATTTGCAAAAGTAGACATGGCATTATTGGAGGAAAAACAAACAAGCGAACTTTTCATGTTCCATGCATTCAAACATACAAATGGTGTGACAAATGATTTCGAAAGCATTTCTACGGAGATTATAAAAGCTTGTGGGGGCCTCCCTTTAAGCCTTGAAATATTGGGTTGTTATTTGCATGGTATTTGTGATTTGGAAATATGGAAAAATGCATTATGCGAATTGAAAGGTGGGTGAATAACAAAAGGCTCTGACAATGAAATGCTTTGGAAAAATTTGGGAATTTCTTATGACCACTTGGATTAAAAACATCAAAACATGTTTTTCAATATTGCTTGTTTTTTCACCGATTTCAAAAAATGTACATTTTGTCAAGTGTATTGGAATGGAGATGATTCATTGAGCCCTATGCTTATGTTACAAAACTTGAAAAGTAAATCTTTAATAAAATGGGCAAAAGATGGTGGCTTGTACATGCATGAACAATTACGAGACATGGATCGAAATATCACACGAAAGTTACAATGAATCAATTTATATGGAAACCAAATATATCTTTGCAAAAGAATTAGGTTTGAACAACATGTTTAATTCAATCCTATGGTATATGTATTTTTTCAAAATTCCAAATGAAATGATAAATTTTAGCTTTATTTAAGGAGATGTAATTTGTTTCATTAACAACATGGCATTAAAATGAAATTTTATTTTTATTGATCTTGACAATTATTTATATATTTTTTGATGTGATAGGTGGTGAAAAATTTAGAAGGCAATTCTTTTAAGGAATGTGAAGTTTTGCCTTCGTTTTTCCAAAATGGCTCAAAAGAGTTTCACAACCTTAGTTTGACCTAACAAAAGCCTAACCAAATACGGTGGAAAATTCATCCAAGGTCAAGATTTGAATATCCTTCGATGGTTATGTCTCCAAGAATGCATGATCCAAAAGTTGCCAAATAATTTGTTTAATTGTTGTCAATTACAAGTACTCCATTTAATGAAATGTAATTGTCTACAATCATTTTTTGACATTTTAAGCCATGGCCATAATATGTCAATATGTGTTGGTATGAAAGAATTATCTACATCTATGGGCAAATTGAATGCACTTTTAAAACTTAATCTATCATAATGTACAAGGTTGCAATAATAACTTACATCTATTGGCCAATTGAATGCACTCCAAGAATTTAATCTATCGGAGCGTTCAAGTCTACAAGAATTACCTACATCTATTGGGCAATTAAGTGCACTTCAAAACCTTAATTTGGACAATTGTTCAAGCTTGCAAAAATTACCTACATCTATTGGCCAATTGAATATACTTCAAGAACTTAATCTATCAAAGTGTTTTAGTTTACACGAATTACCTACATCTATTGGGCAACTGAATGCACTTCAAGAACTTAATTTATTGAAGTGTTCTAGTTTACATGAATTACCTATATCTATTGGGCAATTGAATGCACTCCAAAACGTTGATTTGTTAAATTGTTCAAAATTGGAAGAATTACCTACATATTTTTGCCAATTGAATGCACTCCAAAACCTTCATTTGTGGGTGTGTTTGAGCTTGCAAGAATTACCTACATCTATTGGCCAATTGAATGCACTAAAAAACCTTCATTTATAAGGATGTTCAAGATTGCAAAAATTACCTTCATCTATTAGCCAATTCGGTGCACTCCAAAACATTGATTTATCAAATTGTTCTAAATTGCAAGAATTACCTATATCTATTGGGCAATTGAGTGAACTCCAAAACCTTGATTTGTGAGGGTGTTTGAGCTTGCAAGAATTACATACATCTATTGGGTAATTGAGTGCACTCCAAAACCTTCATTTGAATAATTTTTCGAGCTTGCAAGAATTACCTACCTTTATTGGGCAATTGAGTGCACTCCAAAACTTTTATTTGTTAGGGTGTTCAAATTTGCAAAAATTACCTATGTATATTGGTTAATCCAATGCATTCCAAACCTTCATTTGTTGAGATGTTTGAGTTAATAAAAAGTACCTACATCTCTTGGGGAATTAAATGCATGTTAAAAGCTTAAGTTATTGACTAAATCCTATATATTAATTCAGTAAATCAGTCAGTCAATCCGGGACGGTATATTTTGAATCCGTGTGAACAAGGTGTGGTTTTCGTGTTCAACTTCTTCCGGCCTTCTTGAACGTGCCTTCTTGGACGTCGTTTGCAAATTGCACATAAACTGCGCTCTCTCGCATAATTGCCATCGCATTTTTTTCTCAATTTGGGTGGTCAGATTTTTGTTTCTGGACTTCTCTCTCTGAATTTCAAAGTTCTTTTTGCTATTATCAGCAAGTGAGATTGATCAACACCCAAATGATTGTTGAATCACATTTGAAAGCTAGGCTATTGTCAGCCATCAAGCTTGATCAAGAATCAACCAGAAAGCTTCTTCATGGAGCTTTGCAAGCTTTCATGACGAATGAACCAAAAGTTTTATTCACAATTGGCTGCTAGATTGATCACTGAAAAAATCACTTGGATGATGGAAGTAAACTTTAGTTTCTTAGCTTCTTCTTTTGTTGTTTTCTTGGCACGCTCTGATTCCCAAGAAGATGCAACATCAAGAAGAAGTTGTCCTGCAGGTCCTGTTGCTATCAACCCAAGAGAGGTTTTGGGCCCATACGAAAAGGCTAATGAGCTTTCAAAGTTTGTCATACCATGCTTTTTTTTGTAATAGGTGACTTTTCTGAAGGTTTGTTTCTTTCAATTGGATTGCAGGACCTTTGATGCCAGCAGCATGTTTGCAGGCAAATTTGAAGCGTAGGTAACACCTCTTTTCATTCCTTTCTTCAGCTATACTATGCAGTTACAATGCCAGTACAACTTGACTATGAACAATATTTGTGGGTCCTGTCAACAATAGATGGTGGGAAATATTGTTATTGTTGTGATGACAATGATGATGTTTCATGACATGCTTCAACAATTATAAACTAAGGAAGTGATCTGTGTCCCTACACCTCTAGGGTATGGTAATTTGCTTGATGGTGGATCATATATCATCATGAAGCATCTGCAATTCATGCCATTTGGGATGGTTAGCGATTCCTCTGTTTTTTCACCTCTTTATCGTATTTCCTCCAATAGTAGCAAGACTTGCTTTTGCTGTGTTTTTTCAGGAGCTTATGTTTCTTCTCCTGATTCCTATCATGACCTGATAATACATTACTGTTGATTTTTTGTAGTTGAGGATCATGTGGTGACTCTTTAGTTGGTTTTTAAATGCCTCAAGATGTAGCCAACTTGTTGATATTCGCACTGTAAGAAGCTTAAGCAAGCCATTACAGAGTTCTCAACTTGTGGAAACAAACAAAAAATTGCAAATGCAATAGAACAGTCAACAGGCCTTGGGTCGGAACTTAGCAATGCTGCATCAGGCTGATTCTGGGACTGTTTTTGGATTTCCAATGATAACAAGGCTGTGTTTTTGTTTATTCCCACCTTGGGTCAAGTATTGGTCATTTGTACCTCACCCAGATCAATGAGGTTATTGAAGTTCACCTCATTCTTAAGGCTTGGAGTGAGTCTATGGAGACATTGATCAGTGCAATTTAAAGTCCCACAGGCTATGACCCAGTCTTATGTTGAAATTTGTGTACTCATCAAGAACTGGTGTTATTTTTTGATATGGGAATTCATCATGCAGGCTTGGAGTGCTCCCATTAGACAACCAGTTGTCATAAAATTGGGCTACATTTTTTGTCTAGCAGCGGCTCAGGGACATGTTCGAGGTGCGGAATTTTTTCTGAGAATTTAGCAAAGAAAATGAGTCAAATCTTGATCCAAGAGTAGGATGAATGGTGCCCATGAGTTGTAGGGCTGAAATGTCATTTGAGCTTTCTGGATCAGCAAAATGGTATTGAAAGATGACGAGTAGTCTCATGGGGTATTTTAGGATTCATTTGGAGAATGAACTACAAAATTAATGTACGCATGGACTACTTCTTCATAGAACAAAGATCAATTAGTGATATGATCCATTACACATATGGGAAGTGTAATTGTTGACTTGAGTGCTTTAAATTAGTTTTGAGAGATGTTTGATTACTGTGATGCAATTCCTTCTGAAGTTCAAGGATGGACATTGGAAAATGGTAAAGTTTCAAGTTATGAAAGTTCTTGAACATGCAACAGAAATTTTGGATACACATAAGATCAAACCCAGTCTTCTACATGGTGATCTTTGGGTAAATTATCTGTTCCTGCTTTGTTGGTCAATTTTCTGGTAATTGGAACTGGAAATGGCACAATACTGGATAGTGTCTTCAAGGGAGAAATTGTCTGTAGTTGAGGATCATGTGGTGACTCTTTAGTTGGTTTTTAAATGCCTCAAGAAGAAGAAGAAGAGGAAGGGATGGCAGTGTGCTACTACTCTCCTGATGAAACTTTGTATGACATAATATGCGAGATTGTGTCGGCGGTGACAGCAAGCAGCGGTAGCAACAGCAGAGTAGAAACCAAAAAAGTCACCCCGCCGGCTATCACGTACACTACATTGACAACACTAAGCTGGGACCAAGACAATGAGAAAGTGAAGGTGAGGAGTGAGGACGTTGTGATACTTTTTTGAGAGAGCCTGACAATTTCTGTGCAATTGAAGTTTGTGAAGCAAGAAAATTGCACGAAGCTCTAAGGGAAGGCTTATGTGTGTGTGTGCAGATATACATTCCCCTCGAAGGTGCATTTCAAGAAAAAATGGTGTGTGCCCGACTGACAGACCAGGAACGGTAGCAGGAGCAATGTCGCAACCACGAGCAGCACGTAGAGGCCTGTGCCCGGCTGATAGACCAGGAGCGGCAGCAGTAACGAGACTGCAACCGCGAGCAGCACGCAAAGGCCTGTGCCCGGCTGACAGACCAGGAGCGGCGCTGCAATTGCGAGCAATAGGCGAAGGCCCATGCCCGGCTGACATACCAGCAGCGGGACCGTGACCGCGAACGGCACTGGCAGGCGCGGGGTCAGCAAGATTTGCACACAACAGCCTGTGTCCCCCTTTCAGAATTTGATGAGGCTAGTGTTTCGGTGCTTAACATAGGGGGTAGGACAACTGAGTGCTAGCATTACCGAGCTATGATTTGGCCTGATGAAGCTTCCCAGGGACACGCAGACCTTTGTTGTGCTAAAGGCAGATCTTGCAATTGTGAGGCCCTCTTCCCCATTCCTCCTCCTTAACCATTGCGGGACCTGCTCACTTCTGAGCCTGCCCCTGGTGCACACCTCCCCCCTGCCACCGTATCTTTTCACAAGCACATCCGGAAATACAATTCCTCCTTGCAGATGGCCTCCTTTGGCATTAACATCCAGTCACCCGCAGATAGGGTCAGTATGATTGCCATAAGGGGTGTTGTGCATCATTTGTTGGGGCCATTAGCACAACCTCAAGGGAGCCCCCATCAGTTTGCCCAGTTGTATATCATAAACAATGCAGATGCTCAGGCTACTGCCCGTTTTGCTGCTCTCGGTCAAGGCAACATAGACCTGGACCGTCTCACTTTACAGGAGCTGTAGCAGATGCTTTTGGGGAGCAATGTCTATATTCAGCGCTTTGTGCAGGCCATGGATTTGCCCCCTCAAGACCTGGCTAACTATGAGATTGTCATCCGTGTTGATGGCAGCATTGACCGTCGTTGCTACAACGCCCCCACATCCAGCGAAGTGGCCGGCCTAATGCTTAGTGAGTGAATGGGGTGGCTGCATGGCTCCTTTTTGGTGCCCAATTTTGTGTTGTTTTTTATGGTGCTGGCTGTCCTAATTGCTATGTTCTTCGACAGCACGTTCCTTCCATCATCTAAGCAACTGTCCCGGCTGTGCCTGATTTGTCTTCCCTTTGGTGCTTGCTCACAGGTGATGGTGATAGCAATCCACGAGACATCAGGGTGTGGGCTAGGGGTGGGGGGTTATGGAGGATTAGTGATGCCCACTGTGCTTATGACCCTCTACATTTTGTCCTGTTCCACCCACACGGAGAGCCCGGCTGGCACCCAAATATTACTGGCGTTACCCTTGCGGTTGTGGATGGGCTAAGCTCTGAGGACGAGCAACAACAGCCATCTGAAGATGAGCAACAGCCTGATGTGAAGTCGCCAGTGGACCCCGGGCGTGGTGGAGGTAGGGGCAAGGGTAGGGGCATGGGCCATGGTAGGGGTAGGGGCCGAGGCAGAGGAGTTGCCGTAGGGCGCATCGCTCGCAAGGTTATTGCCAGGGAATACGTAGCTTACTTCATGCATGACCGCAACCCTCCCACCAACATCATGTTCACTTATAACAAGAGGTTATATCAAGAGTGGGTGGTTGACCAGTACTCCAAAGTTGAGGGGCAGCAGTTGCGGTGGGTGCGCCTCAACCAAACCACCCTGCGTGCTGGCCAATATAAAGGAATGGTAGATGCGATGCAACAAGATGGGGTTAACAACACCAACTTTGGGGGCATGGTGGTCCTTCCAGCCACTTTTGTTGGTAGCCCCTGCCACATGAACCAACTGTACCAGGATTCCATGGCCTTGGTCAGAAAGTTTGGGAAACCTGACCTATTCATAACCATGACGTGCAACCCAAATTGGCCAGAGATTTTGCATGAGCTGAGGCCTAGGGAGGAAGCCAGTGGCCGCCTTGATTTGACATCCAAGGTGTTCAACATGAAGCTCAATGCCCTCTTCAAAGATCTTTTGGAGAATGGTGTTTTGGGCATTACAGTGGCGGACATCCATGTGGTAGAATGGCAGAAGCGGGGCTTGCCGCACGGTCACATTTTGATCATTCTACGCAGCCAGGACAAGCCGCGTGATAGCAACGATTATGACCGGATCGTGTGTGCCGAGCTTCCAAACAAATCCACCCACCCCGAACTTTACAACATTGTGACATCTCGCATGTTGCATGGGCCCTGTGGGGCTTTACATCCCTCATGTGCTTGCATGGTGAATGGGACTTGCAGCAAGGGTTATCCCAAGACTTTCTAGCCCCAAACTAAGGACTCCACTAGCAGCTACCCAACCTACCGGTGACGAGACGACGGCAGGACCTTCACCCACCCCACATAAGTGCAGATGTTGGAAATTTGGCAAGTGAGTTGCTATCTTCTACACCTGACCATAATGTCTCTGTCTCAGTCTGCCCTGGAAACTCATTTCTTCCAAATTCTTAGGCGTCCCAAACTTCACCTCGAGCATGATGATGTGAAAGAAGGGCGAAACCAAACCTGCGAGAAAGGGACCAAAGCAGCTTAAAACCAAATGCTCCACATCATCATCACGTGGCGTCCTTTGGACGCCAAGGTGACTGACAACTTCTTATTGCTGCCCCCTCCCCCTTGTAGCTCGGGCTTTGTCTTTGACAACCGTTGGGTCGTCTTATACAACCCCTACCCGACCATGCGATACCAGTGCCATATCAATGTTGAGGTCTGCAGCTCCATCACGGCTGTGAAATACCTTTACAAGTATGTTTACAAGGGTCACGACCGCGCTTTGGCAGTGGTGTAGCCGGAAGCTGGGGCTCTGCCGGTTACAGCGCCTTAGGTGGCTACAGGTGGGGCCGATGGGAACAATGTGCCTACCGCCCGGGATGAAGTCCAAAATTACCTCGATGGGCGGTATGTCAATGCCAACGAAGCTTGCCATTGGCTTTTTGCCTTTGACTTGCACGACATGCACCCCAATGTTTACCGCTTGGTTGTTCATCTGCCTAATGAGCAGACCACTTCCTTTCCTGAGGGGACCACGGTTGGGGAAGCCATGATGCGCAACAACTCCACCACTTTGACTGGGTGGTGTGACTTCAACCGAAAGGCCAAATTTGAATACGCAGTTGTAGCCACTTTGGCTCGCAACAGCAACGACCCTGCACTGCCACTGCCTGCTGCACTGACCACACTGTACCTTGATTATCCCGAAATCGCTGTGTGGAGCAAATCCAAAAAGGCGTGGCACCTCCGGAAAAGGCTAATGGGGCGGCAGGGTGCAGGCCGAAACAATCATGTCACATTGGGAACTGTGGGGCGCATGTACTTTGTGCAACCCTCATAGGGCGAGCGTTATTATCTACGAATTTTGCTTACCCACATTGCAGGGGCCACATGTTTTGAGGACCTCAGAACTACCCACCGGCCCCACACGCCTACCATAGTTGTGCACCCCACTTTTAAAGTTGCCTGCCTTGCACGTGGCTTGCTACAAGATGATGCTGAATGGGACCAGTGCCTTTCAGAAGTTGCTGGCGTGCAACTACCCAGAAGCTTGCGGCAGCTTTTTACCAGCATGCTGATTTTCAACAACGTCACCAATCCTGGGCGGTTGTGGGATAGGCATAAGGGAGCCCTTACGGAGGATTTCCTACACCAAGCACGCCAGGTGAGTGGCCAAAAGGCTTCCACAAAGGAAGTGTATATTGCAAGCCTCCCTTTCGTTGGGTTGTGATGGTATAAGTTGTGTTTTGTTATCTTCTTTGAATTGCTACCTAGAAATTTCTCTATTGAATGGCCAATTGTTAGATTCAATGTATCAGAAAGCTAATCCCTTAGCATCATTCTGCACATTTCATTTAATGAGTCTTACCACATATTGGTGCTGCAAATCCCACTGGATTGCGTCTACTAAACCTAAGGCCAAGCTCCTCCAGGTGGTGCCCAACGAGCTACTGGATCCTATTACAAACTAGATTTCCTTGCCAACTATAAGCATGAATAATTGTGCCCTTCTAGATTATAACCCCCCCCACCCCCGATTACATTGCGCAGGTAACGCCCAACCGGCAGCTAGACCAGGCCATCCTTGACCAGGGCTTGTGGGAAGTGGAGCAGCTGCTACAGGCCCAAGGGGGGAAAACCCTAGAGGATTTTGAGCTGCCTATCCCTACACAATTGGTTGCCCCGGGGGACGCCGTTATATCCAAGGAGCGGGCCAAGTACAATGTGACGCGGCAAGCTCCGCAGCTTGCTCGAGATGTGCCTTTGTTAAATTAGCACCAGCGCTCCATTTCTGATAATGTCATTGACGCGGTCCATGACCCTAGGCCGTTGGACAAAACCTTTTTTGTTGATGGGCTGGGAGGGGCTGGCAAGACTTTCCTCTATGTGTGCCTACTTAGCAAGGTGCGCTCTACTAGTGATATAGCGTTGTCGATGGCATCTTCTGGCATTGTAACCCTGCTTTTGGAGGGCGGCTGCACAGCTCACTCACGTTTCAAAATTCCCATAGCATGCCTTTGTGGCTCCTCTGCTTGCTATGTTCCCCTGAACAGTCCACAAGCGGCCTTGATTCGGGCTGCACGTTTCATTGTGTGGGATGAGGCACCCATGGCCCACAAGCATGTGTTTGAGGCTGTGAACCGCACGTTCCAGCATGTTATGGGTGCTATTGACCATGCCTTAAAGGACATGCTTTTTGGGGGCAAGGTTGTTGTCATGGGAGGTGATTTTAGGCAGATATTGCCTATGGTTCCCCGGGGCAGGAGAGGCCAGATTGTGGATGCCAGTCTCAAGAGGTCCGCAGTCCTTTGGCACCGTGTTAAAGTGTGTCAACTGCATGAAAACATGCATGTTCAGAGGCTTTTGGCACAAGGCGGAGCCAACGCCACGGCCGATGCCCAACAACAGCAAGCTTGGGCAGATTACTTGCAACACATTGGGGAGGGCACATAGCAAGTCTTTCCTAAGGTTGGGGAGGAGGTTGTTTTGATCCCAGAAGACATGTGCTGCCAAGGTGACACCATTGATAGCCTGGTGGATGAAGTTTACGGCGACCTTGGCCGTTTCACAGACTCGTAGTCACGCAATGAGCACATCATTCAAAGGGCCATTTTAACTCCTCTGAACGAGGACGTTGACCGCATCAACACCGCCATCATGAATTGGTTTGACCTCACCACACCTGACGACACACCAGCATAGCGTCGCACGTACCACAACGCTGATTCTGTTGTTCAAGGCAAACAGAGAGGGGTTTACCCCACCGAGTTTCTAAACTCCCTCAGCATGTCATGGGTGCCACCCCACACTTTGACCCTGTAGGAAGGCTACCCGGTGATTTTGCTGCAGAATATGCCGGGCGGCCTTGCAAATGGCACTCGGCTTATTGTGGTCAAGTTGATGCAGCACATAATTGATGCTGAGATTGCCACAGGACCGGACAAGGGCAGGCGCGTTTTCATTCCCCACCTCAGCATCATTCCTTCTAACACGGAGAGGATGTTTTTTATTCTCCGTCGGCAATAGTTCCCGTTGTGGCCCGCATTTGCCATGACTATCAACAAGGCCCAGGGGCATACACTGCAGACAATGGGGGTGTACCTGCCCAAGCCTGTTTTTTGCCACAAGCAGCTTTATGTGGCTTTCTCTCGGTGTGGCTCACGGCGGGGCGTCCGGGTGCTGGTCCGGGGTGGCAGTAGGGCGGCTCTGAATGGGGCCCCTGCTGGCGTTTACACCAGTAATCTGGTCTACCGTGAGGTGCTACAATGATTCTTCTTGTGGGTATGGGGTTCTTTGGGGTCTCCTTTGGACTCCCAATTTTTTTTCAGGGCTTGGGCTTTGGTTTTGTCCAAGGGGATGGGTTGGATTAGATTGCATTAGACTAAAATGGGGCTTTTATATATAAAGTGACCATGCATGCTCATCCCAACGACTCATGCATGTACCTGCAACCTCAGATGCAAACGTACCACGAATGAATGTGATCATCAAGTGAAACATCGCCAACTATCATCACTGTTACACTGCATTAGTGTCGTGCCTTGCAGGCACGGGTTACCACTAGTGTAGATTATAAGGTGTAGAATTTTAAAGAAAATTATAATTATATATCGTGCCAATTAGATTACATTCATTTTCAATTATTGTAGAGATCTCATAGAAATGATTTGGGTTTGCAAACCAAAATATGTTATATAAATCATTAATATTTTTAATTGATTCGTATCTTTTCTTTTATATTCTAATTGTACATTAATAAAGGTTTTTAAAAAACCCTTATGTCACAACATTTCTTATTAATTTCGAAAATCCAAATATTGTTGTCAAATGATTAAAAATATATTTGGCCAAAATACATATTTAATGGAAGAACATTTTCCAATCTCAAAAATTCATAATAATCAATATTATCGTAACATAATGTAATAATGAACAAAAATTTTAATTCATATGATTGATCTCCATGACTTAAAAAAATTTGGAAAACTTTGATGGGGAAGATGTTTTTAATGGTTGTCGTGTTATATGGGTAAAATTTCATGGACAAACTTTCATTAAAATTGGTACTTTTCAACTAATTTATTATCATTATAATGATTCTTAAAGGCCCTATAAATCAAAATAATATGTTTTTGAACAATTAAATCATTAATATGTGCACCAATTCTATAACATAATGATGAGTTAGGATATAAACCATCGTCTATTGCAACTTTTCAAAGTTCATTCACAATGAAAGTTCCAAAAAGGAATGTGTAATTGTTAAAGGATTTGGAAGTCCGACTTTGAAGCTTTATTTTATTGAAATGATAACAATTAAAGTGGATTGTTGTATGTTGATAAATAAAATGATGTTTTATTATATTAATAAAAAATCAATTATTTTGGATATTATGTAAACGACTTTTTGAAATCTTTAAACAAAAGATTTTAATTGTTTTAAACTTCATTTTTTGAGTAATCAAAAGGAATGTAAAAAATCATGCAAATTGATTTCAAACTATTTGTACAAGAAAAATATGTTTTGTGTAAAGCAAGTATGTGTTCACTGGGTGAACTTGATGAATAAACAAATCATATCAACATTTCAAAGGCTTGAAATTTTGAACCAAATGCTTGCAAGGCAAAAGACTCATTTGTTTTTCCTAATTTCCTAATTGTTTATATCCATTAAGCTCAAAGTTTCTAATTTGAAGCATATGTCATATGTGTACTTATAAACCAAAATATTGATGCACAATTATGTATGCATTTGAAAAATCATTCACACCACATGAATTATCTTATATTGGGTTATTCAATTTTGCTCATTCAATTTTTTCCCATGTAATTGTTATTTTAAAAAGTAACCCTAAGAAATGTTGGAATTATTATTCCTTTTTTGGAACTCAAATTGTGAATGAACCCTTCATTAAAAAATATCTTTTAAATATCCACCATCATGCATAAAATGTGGACAAGTGTTGAAAATAATCAAATTGTGAAAATATTTTGTCTACATTGTATACGTAGCTTGCATTCGCCTTGTCCAATTGTTTGAGCTTGTAATAACTACCTACATTTACTGACCAATTGAATGCCCTCCAAGAGCTTCATTTGTGGGGTGTTGGAACTTGCAAGAATAGATGTATGTCTATTAACCCTTAAAGTGCACTCCAAAAGCTCATTCAATATGGGGGCATTTGAATTTGCAAGAATTAGTCATACATCTATTGGTTATTTGGATGCAACCCAAAAGCTTCGTTGGTACATGCATTCAAAGTGGACCAGAAATAACACATTAGAACTTCCCAAAACATTCAACACACAAAGGCCTATTGTGGATGTCATGTAAGAAAATATTGATCACATGATCCAAACAATGCAATTTACATATGGCCATTTAGTAAGTATTAATTCTAAAAAACTTTTATATATACTATTTTTACAACAAAATATGTATATTTCAAAATGTACATTCTCAATTTTATAAAGAGAAACATATAACAATTGATATAATTCATTATTGCAACAATGATTTTGTACTTCCTACACATGCATAGTTTTTCATGATTGAAAAAACAACCACTTTTATTGCAAATGAATAGGATGGTAGGTGGTAACCTACATGAAGTAATGAAAAAATTATAAGTTGTAGCACCCTTTTTCATGATCTTAAAATCATTTTATTACCTTTGTTCACTTGCAACAAGGTAGGTGGTAAGCGATAAGCAACATGTAGCACTACAACAACAATTACAAGCCATGTAACACCTTTCCTTGTGTTTTTATTTTCATTCTTGAAGTATGTTACAAATTATGTAGTTCATTATTTTTCATGTTATGTTTTATGAACAATTGGTTTTGAACCCATTTAATGTAGCTTTTTAGCACCCAAAAAATACTAACAACTCAAGGAAGAACATCCTAAGATTCATGCACACTTGCACAAGTGTGGGATGGAAGTGAAACCCAAGCATTTTAAAGTGAAAATCATTTTGAAAGTTAGAGTTTCGAAGTGTTTTGAATATTTGAGACAAAAATGTAAATAATAAATTAAGTCCCCAATACATTGTTGTAAAGGTCTTGAAGTGTAAATATCAAAAGTGGATTTGCACTTTGCAATATTTTGAGTTTTGAATTGAAATTTATGGCCAAATAAAAGGTCATGAATCAAATTCATGATTTGATTCTTGACCATTAAAACCTAGGAACATGGATTAAATGACTTTTGATCAAGGTGTGCAACATGTCATTGGAAAAATCTTGTCAAAAACTACAACTTTGTAATGTGAATTTCTCGGATCAAAATTAATATGGAAATTTTATGACCCTATCAAATCAGAACTTGGGTATTAGGAATTACATTTGGGAGTTGCAAGGATTTTAACCATTTTGATGCAACCTTCACCACCAATCAAAAAATGTATTTATAAGGAGGAAGGGTGGTGATTTATTTCCAAATATGGGTAATGCAAGTGTAATGAGTCCAAAACAAGTTTGTGATTAAAAGTCAATTTCATTTACATTAACCACCTACATTGTTTTGGTTGTGGAGGTGACTTGTCAATGATATTTTTATGATTATCATATTGTCTTAGTCCTAGTTCATATCTTTTCTAAATGCAAGGAGCTAGGGAGCATGCCCCCAAGTTTTCTTTCTTTTTGCCCTTTTTGGAGCATTACCATTAACTTAAAGGTTTATTCCCAGTGCCTTAAACAAACTTAAGGGTGTGACAAGTTCCAATGTTGGCAAATGTTTTTGTTTTTTCTCATAACATAAAGGGGGGAAAGTTGGGAGAGGGGGAAGTTTTCATAGGCATGAATATATATTTTGGTTTGACAAAGGGGATCAAATAATTAGATTTGGATTTTTTTGAAACCCAACTATATTATTACATTATTGTTTAAATGATAAACTTCGTTATCAATTTCCCTAGTTATTTTGTTGCTAACATGTGTATATTATGCATAATTGAATTGCCCAACTTAATAATTGTTTGGTATAATATCAAGGTAGATTTTTGTATGCAAAACTAAACCCTCAAAATAAAAATCTTCACTCTTGGTGTAGTTTTCATAATTACCAATAACAGTGATCAAAATTTGAAAGTTGAATGAACAACCAAAAATGAAATTAAGATCGGAGAAATGTAACCAAACAAAAAGTGACAATTGAAAAAACTCGTTGGGACAAAACATGGAAGGGTAAAAATAAAATTTTTGGTTTTAATTTGAGTAATGAATGGGTTAGACATAACAACATAGGGTGTAGGAATTGAAATGATTTGTGGAATTGGCATTTCATGACACACCTTTGATCATCTTGGAATTTCATTAATAGTGAGATGAT
>Ga0209208_10007355_pt1 | contig 14936 bp, 9 predicted proteins | sample S1TSphfallax_3_FD_187694 | JGI IMG/M metagenome (GOLD analysis project Ga0209208, IMG submission 187694) | Host-associated microbial communities from peat moss isolated from Minnesota, USA - S1T2_Fd - Sphagnum fallax MG (SPAdes) (version 2) | ecosystem: Host-associated > Plants > Peat moss >...
CCATTGAGGGTACTGTCCCCTGTTTGGGGGCTTGTCCGGTGTGACAACCGGAGAGAAATACTACCCTGGGCCACCGTCCCCTAAAGGCTTTGGCTAGGTCAGTGACGGTGGTGAGTTCTAGGTTGCCTACTTCGTCTTCGGTGATGAAGCAGGGAGTATTATCGGCTATCTGTCTCCCTGGTGGCAGTAGTTGACTATGTTGTTGATTGGTAAAAATTACACCGTGTCCGGTGAGGTGGAAGATATCAAAGTGGTCTTCTGGATAGGATTGAACGAGGTTGCCTAATTCTGTGACGGAGCCACTTTCTTCCACAATCAGGGCGAGGGGTTGGTCTTTGGTGGCTTGGAGGATATTCGTTTCTTCGGCTTCATATCTCAGGGAACTTACCCCCGGATGTTCGGGGGAGGTGGCCATGAATAGCAACCGCAGGGGACGATTTTGCACACCGATGATGTTGGCTTCCCGGTGGTGGACGGTGCGGAGGGGGAGGGGGAGGAGGAAGGATGTGCCGTTGTGGAGTAGTTCCCAGGGGAAATGGGTGAGTCCTAATGCCACCCGTTCTGTGTCTGGGTTAAGTGTTTGGACATCACTGGTTTGGATTAGGTTTAGGTCAATGGTGCAGTTATCTGTCTGCGATTTTCTCAGCCAACCCTCTTTCCCATCTAACCATTGGTATAGTTGTTTTCCTATTTGCTGGAGTTCTGAGGGGCGATTACTTTCCTGAACGTAGTATTTTTCTTCACACAGTGTCAGGAGGGTGATTAATTCTGTTTGCTGAAGTGATCTGGTGCCATAATCACATCGGAGTTCAAAGGTCTGTTGCTGACTCAGGGCGAAGCTAAATGTTACGGTCATGGGTTTAATTGTGTCTGTTTTCGGAGCCTTAAGTCCGTTTATCCTAAAAACGGCTGATTGGTGGACCGAGCCAATTTTAGATTTTGGATTTTAGATTTTAGATTAGGAAGAATTCTAAACAAACACCTAACACCTGCTCCTAACTAGGGCTTGCTGAATAAGGATAAAACCTCTTAGGGTAAGGGTTTCAACCCTTTTTAGCCCAAACAAGTGCAAGATTATGGCATTCAGAGTCCCAAAATGCCTGCACTTGGGTGGAAAATCTGGGGTCGAATCGGAGCAAATTTCCTCTGAAGCCATCATTTTTAGGTCTGTGTGGCACCTAGATTCGCAATGGGAGAGTTTTTCAGCAGACCCTAACTAACTCATCACCAATCCAAAATCTAAAATCCAAAATTCTATCTGCCCCCAAATTTATTTGTGGGACAAATCCAAAATCTAAAATTTCTGGTTCTTCCGGTAATTTTATGGTGGAGGCACTTACATTATTATCAAATAATGCATTCAAAACGATGAAAGCATTGTTCTGTAAGGGTTTAAAGCTATCAGGCAACAAGCCTTTGGTATTGAGTTCCATAAAAGAGACGGAAGAGCCAAATTTCTTACCTCTTGCCCCTACCTTCAGGTATGGGGTTAATCTAAAATCTAAAATCCAAAATCCAAAATTGAGTGACTTTTGCCTGGGTAAAGAAAATTTCGCTCAAACGAGATTTTAAAAGTAAAGCTCTAAACCGTTTTTAGTATACCTTGGTGAGTGGGTGGGGTTAAACACTGATAAGCTGGTAGTTAGTGTCCTTCTATCCTATGATAAAAGTGCTACCTTCAAACTGCCAAGAAGTTGGATAACTAGGGTTGAGGGTTTGGCACGGTCAACCTTCTCCATCCTTACTCCCCCAAGTCCCTTCTGTTGATTAAGGGACTTCCAACTAAAAAAATATCGAATTCCTAGGGGAGTAGAGGGAATAACAGTCGTGTTGAGTCCATAAAATGGGATAATTTAATTTCTGGAAGTCCCTAATTCCCCCTGTGAACGACTACTTTTTCAGCAGATCCTAATTACCAAAATTGAGATGCTCATACTCTGCGTATTACACATTTTATTAAAATATTTTGTATAATTCTTTTCAGCATTAATACTTAATGAGTTAAACATTATTTAGAAATAATTCTTGAAAATCAAGATAATACATTTTGAAGTGCGAAATATGGGACAACAGCAGTTATTTTTCCATAGGTATTTTTTATACAAAAGTAATTAAGTTGTGACAAATTAGAAACTATCACATCATCTCTCTTGAGGAGCAAATATTAAAATATTCTTAATCTTAGTTTACCAGTTTTATTAAGTTCGACATTATACCAGAGTTAAGCTCCTTGATAGAGCCTAACAAAATAAAGGTATGACTTTAATAACGAAAGCCAGTCCATAGCTAGATATACCAGGATGAGGGGTATTTTTATATCATACCCTAATTTTTAACTGAGCGTTGCTCTAGTACTAACCTGCTTGCGCTAAATCTACACATACTTAGTCTATTGGTTAGTTATAGATACTCGCAAAGACCCCGTTTTTACCACAGTTACAGAAATATCTACACACTTCTGCTGATGGGAAAGGTCTCCACACCAGGTTTTACCATTTATACCTCTGAGATAGTACGCAAAATAGATATACGTACTATTTTATACCGTTTTTGCTACGGGAGTATCAGTTTTACTCCCTAGGGCGATTTTTGACTCAACTACTAACCTTTACAATGTTTTCCAATGAATATATCTAGAATATTAACCGCACTTTCCGCTTTCCTGGTCGTCCCAATTACATCAATTATAGGAAGCACCTGTGTACAGGCGGGAACGCTTACACCAAATGGCACAATCATTGGCATCTTCGATCCCAATTCGATTATTACTAATGGTAATGTGCTCAATGATCCTGCTCTAGGCCAAATAACGTACTTGGACAATTCCGGCACAGCTGTAAGCACTATCAACAACAGTACGGACCCGACTCTGGCCGGCAGTGCTCCACCGTTGCAGTCCACTGGTAGCAGTCTGATATGGGGCACAAACTCTCCACCTGGTTCCGACACATTCAGCGAGCTAGACTTCTTTGGTGCACAGATTCCAGCGAATGTGAACCAGCCTTTCCTAGTAGGGAGAATTACTTATCTCAATGGTACCAGCGCGCTAAATTCTCTAATCTTCGGTGCGACAATCAGCTTTTACGATAATTTCGTTACGCCGTCAGACTACCTCGGTTCCGATAGTATAATTATCAGCACCACTAACAATTTGAATGTGAATATTGTTCAGGATGCGGACTATATCAACATTTGTGGAAACAACAGCAATATTTGCAATAGTTCGCTTGAGGCCTTTGAGGATTCGGAAGGGGGGACAGGTGTCACGGCTGATCTCTACGCCACCATCGTTGGTGATCCAACGTTGGATCTGCAAAGTATTACCCTTACACCCGGACAGGACCCGGCAACTAGTGGGGTCGTAGGCGACCTTCCGCCCTTAGGTGTTGCTGTGCCAGAACCTTCTTCAATATTTGGAACTATTGCTGCCCTTGGACTAGGTGCGTTTTGGAAACGTAGGCAAGCCAGACTCAAAGATTAGACACCAAATACGAATGAAGCCTCTTTTGACCTGCCCCTATAAAATTAAGTACTTGAACAGAATTAATTACATATTAGTTATTGACTCATTCTTTACTAGTCAAGGGTTTCAGCCGAACTTTTTGTGTAATTAATTTTGTCCGATTACCAATACCTTCGCCAATTTGGCAAATATAGGTCTGAAACCCAATAAACTCGTAACGAGTTTAAGAGGTTTTCAGGGTTTTGGTGAAGGTATTGATTACTTACAGCAAATTGATATCAAACCCGCCACAAACACCTTAAACTGTGAGCTTGTTCGAGTGTCATCGGCATTGCATTTACAGAAGCAGCTCGTTTTCTATCAAAGTAAATAGCCTGATTTTTCTCTAAGCCAATGATTTAAAGGGATTCCAGATTTTCTATTGTCAATAAGACCTGCTTGTTGCAGTGACTAAATACGCTTTTGATTTAGTAGTACGAATTCTCTACTGATATTGAAACTTGCTGATGCAAAAGTTGTAGTTTGTTTTTTAGCACCGATTCTCAAGGGAGAAAAAGCAATAGTTTTAGATCCAAATGCGATTTTTTCAGAGCTGGCAGGTTGCTCAGATGACGAATCTGGTATTAACTTGAAGCACTAGTATAAAAGCGCAACGCAAAGCGCCAAAACCAGGTGGAAGTTGTAAATAGCGCTGCAGCTAAAAATGCTGCACCAATTAACCAAGGTATTTGCCCCCGTCCTAGGAGGGCTGCTGCGGGGACAGTAGTTAAAAATACTATAGGTACAATAAAGGTGAAGAAAAAGCGGTAAGCGGCAGGATAGGCGGCAATGGGGTAGCGTCCGGCTTCTAGTAGTCCCCTTAATACTTCGGTAACATTGTATATTTTCACAAACCAAATACTAGTAGCTCCCAGCAGGAACCATAAGCTATACAAAATCACTAAGCTAAAGACGAGAGATACCGCACTCAGTAAATAATCAAAGAATTTTAACCCTAGTTGTCCCCCAGCATAGCCAATAATAATGCTACCAAAGAGTAAATCTGGTACTCCCCAAGGTGAAAAGGTATGGGTGGAGAGCCAAAATTGACTGCGAATCGGTTTGAGGAGGATGAAATCTAAAGTCCCATCCTGAACGTGGCGGACAATCCGGTTCAGATTCGGAGCCAAGATGGTGGCAGAAAACCCTTGAAGGAGGGTAAACATTCCCAAAACTATCAAAGCTGCTGGCCATGACCAACCAGCGAAGGTGTAGCCAGTCCGGTAAAACAAGAATAGACTAAAGAGGCTACCCACTAAATTGCCCAAGCTGCTGAAGGCCGCCAAAAAAAAGTTAACCCGATACTCCATCTCCGCTGCGATCGCCGTGCTCCAAAATAACCGCAGTAATTTTAAATACCGTTGCATCCGCTACCCGAAAATCTACCTTAGCTCTAGTTTACAGCAGGAGTCTGCAAAACTTTTCCGCTTCTCAAAAACCTCAAAGCGTTAAGATGTTGGATACACATCTTCATCAAGAGAAATTCGATGCATTCAGATTTACCAGACCTGATTAGGAAAATTGGCTACCTTGGTATATGGGCAATTATTTTTGCTGAATCTGGCTTATTGATTGGTTTTTTCCTACCTGGTGATAGTTTACTATTTACAGCCGGATTTCTAGCATCCCTACCTCAATCAGGATTAAATATCTGGGTGTTAACTTTTGGTGCCTTTGTCTGTGCTGTGCTAGGGGATAATGTTGGCTACGTCACAGGTTATAGGTGGGGACGCCGCTTATTCCAAAAGCAGGATAATTGGTTATTTAAGCAAAAGAATTTAGAAAAAACCCAAGACTTTTATGAAAGGTATGGAAATAAAACCATTGTTCTAGCGAGGTTTACACCCATTATTCGGACCTTCGCACCGATTGTGGCTGGAATTGGGGCGATGCGATATCGGACGTTTATGGTGTACAACCTAATTGGCGGTTTTACTTGGACTTTAGGCATCACTTTTTTGGGTTATTTCTTGGGGAGAAAACTGCCTGCTGAGCAGGTTGATAAATATTTTTTACTGATTATTGCAGCTATTATTCTGATATCTTTATTGCCGTCAATTTGGCATATAATTCAAGAAAATAACAAGAAAAGAAACTAGATCGAGTTACATTTTGAAAACCCATTCTAACTACAGGCAATTGCTGCCTTATATCCAACCCCAATGGTCAACAATTACCAAAGGATTTATCGGCGTCTTGGGGTATGTGCTAGCAACATTAACTCTGATCAACCTGGCAGGTAAATTGGCAGTCCCCTTTAGCCAGGGTAACGTAGTTGTCATTGCCCAAGTGGCAGGTGTTTGTGCTTTAGTATTTTTGTTGCGCGGTGCTTTCCAAGCTGTACAAGATCTATACATGGCCAGAGCCGCTTTAAGGGTAGCCTTCCTCCTCAGGCAGCAAGCATACACCCATATGCAAAAGTTGGATCTGAGCTATTTTGAAACCGCTAAAGCCGGGGACCTCTCTTACCGTCTCACAGAGGATGTTGATCGAGTTGGGGAAGTTGTCAATAAACTCTTTCACGACTTCATCCCCTGCCTCCTGCAGTTAGTAGTGATTCCCATCTACATGATTTATCTGAATTGGCAACTCACCCTAGCCACGGTGATTGTTGCCCCGTTGATGGGAGTTTTAATTGGCTGGTTTGGGGAGCGGTTACAAAAAACTGCCCGGCGCAGTCAAAACCGGGTGTCAGATTTATCAGCTATTCTCACGGAAGTTTTTAGTGGTATCCGTTTAGTTCAAGCTTTTGCCGCCGAAAACTATGAAATTGCTCGGTTTAGCCGGGAGGGAGAGCGTAGTTTTCGAGCTAAATATGCAGCTGAAAGGTTAAAAGCTATTCAGATTCCCATTGTGGGATTTTTAGAAGCCTTGAGTGCCTTATCGTTATTAATGGTGGGAGTGTGGCAAATTTCCCAAAAAAACCTGACGGTGGGGGAGTTCTTTAGCTATTTAGCAGCGGCAGCTTTATTGATTGACCCTATTGGTCACACTACTAATAATTATAACGAGTTTAAGCAAGGGGAAGCTTCTCTTGATCGGGTGCTGGAATTGATGGCAGTTCAACCCCAGGTAATAGAAAAACCAACGGCCCTGACCCTCTCCCCCATTAGCGGCAAAGTCGAATACTGCCATGTCACCTTTGCCTACAAACCTGGTGAACCTGTACTCCAGGATATCAACTTATTAGCATTACCAGGGGAAGCGATCGCAATTGTTGGGGCCTCTGGTGCTGGGAAAACCACCTTTGTCAATCTTCTCCCCCGCTTTTCTGATCCAGATTCTGGGGATATCTTCATTGATGACATCAATATTCGGGATGTCACCCTCCCCAGCCTTCGGCGCCAAATTGGCATTGTCCCCCAGGAAACGATCATGTTTTCCGGAACCATTGCTCAAAATATTGCCTTTGGCCAAGACTCCTTAGATCCCCTGGCAGTGGCAGCAGCGGCAAAAATTGCCAACGCCCACCAATTTATCAGCCAGTTCCCCCAAGGATATGATACTTGGGTGGGGGAACGGGGAGTGAATCTATCGGGGGGACAACGGCAGCGTATAGCCATTGCTCGGGCCGTACTCCTCAACCCCCAGATCCTGATTTTAGATGAAGCGACATCAGCCCTAGACTCCGAATCAGAAGCACTGGTACAGGAAGCCTTAGAAAGACTAATGCAGAATCGGACAGTGTTGATTATTGCCCACCGCCTATCCACCGTGCGGAGGTGCCATCGGATTATAGTGTTGGAACAGGGGCAAATTGTCGAATCCGGGACCCACGGGGAACTATTGGCCTTGGAGGGACGCTACACTAAATTTTATACCCAGCAGTTTAGTTAGCCGCTCCGAGATTGCGGCAAAACTTGCGATCGCTATCTTCCTCTGGATGCTGCCAAGAATAGGCAAAGTGACTGACGCCTTTGATCTGGGGTGCAAACCGTTGTAATGCCTGCATCTGTAATTCTAGAGGTGGACGATTTCTCACGGATTTTCCCCACGTACCAGCTAAAGCCGGAATCACCTGAGTCCCTGGTTTAGCCATACTTAAAACCCGTTGCACTTCTGCCAGAATACAACTAACATCACCGCAACTGGCATAAGCCATAGGATGCCACTCTAAGGTACTAGGGAAGCGATCCCAAGGTTGCAGGCGAGAATCATAGCCCCGTCCTAGATTTTCGTTGCCCTCAGGGAAAAACACCACCCCTGAGGGAATACCCTGTTGTTGGACTGGGTAGGTAGCTAAGGTGACAAAATCCAGGACTCCTTGCATTGCATGGGCAACGGCTAACTCCCATAACTCCACATTCAGCAGTGGTTGTTCGGATTGAGGAGTAGACATTGACTTTTCTTGGGCAGTGGGAATACGACCTTCCCACATCGGTTCACCTTCTTGGGGGTAGAGTTTATCAACTTGTTCAATATCGGCAGCAGTGATGAATCCCTGGCTCAAAAACCGCCGGATTAACTCCACCGCCTTGTGATTCTGCGCTCGACGGAACAGAGCTGCCTGGGTGGCTGGGGTGAATAACCATAAATCCGTAACTTTAGAGGCAATGGAATTAGCCCCAGACTGTCGTGGATAGCGTACATAGTCAAACAACATCCCATCGGGATGACGCTGTAACACTTGCTTCACCAGACGTTGGTAGTCGTTTCTAGCTTGGTAGTTGTAGGGATCGATAAAGACTTGAGAGCCGTCATCAACGACATAGAGGCTGGTTTCTCCCTTGCCATTGCGAGCAATTGCCTCTTCCCGATCTGGACGCTGGGCGTAGGTGTAACCAAAATTGATCGTTAGCATCCAGGCGTAAACTTTCAACCCCCGTTCCCGTCCCTGACTAATAGCTTGAGCCAACAAATCGGTATTTTCTGTCCCTGGGATACGAACTACGGAAGGCCAGACTGTCGTGTTAGTTGCCGATGGCAGTAGTACCTGTCCGTTGTAAAACACTTGTAAATAAACTGTGTTATAGCCCCCATTGACGATCTGATCCATGATTTGATCAATCATCCCCCGCTGAACGTCACAAGGGTACAAACGCAACCAGATCGCCTGGGTCTGTGGCCAGGTGCGCTGGCGGCACTCCTGTAGTTGTTGTGCATCCTGTTTGATGAGTTTTTGGTAATGCTTTAGCGCTGACTGGTTCCCTTTAACTGCGGACAACCGTAATTTTTCTTTTTTTTGAGCTGCTGTTACTGATAACTGGCAATATTGGTTTGTTTGCGCCACTGCTGGTTGGCTAGCAAAATTAGGCAGTAAAAGGCTACCACTAAAAATAACCCCCCATAAACAGACATTCAAAGGATGTTTAGGCATAATAAACACGAGAATTATTAACCCCAAGTCTGAATATTTTAGGGTGATATATAGCGATTTGTGAAGACAAAGCTGATATCGTAATGATGGCTATAATTAACACTTAGTTAGTTTAAATTAAAAAAGCTTATGCAGACTAACCTCACCGTTCCGTCTCCTTGGGAACAGCTGAAGAAGGGTGAAATTGACTGTCAGAAAGCCCTGAGCCTCTTAATCGATGAAACAGGAACAGTCAGTCTTAACTCCCTGGATATAGAGGTCAGCGGACGCTTTTTCCGCAAATTTCCCAGCGGACAAGAATTACCTCCGGTGATTCCCGTCCTTCTCTGGCGTAACTGCTACTACTTAGGCTCTCCTGTGACCCTCAATGAAGAGGAAATTGAAAGATTAAGTAATCGCACAGATACAAGTATTCAAATTATACCTATTACTGAGAAAAGCTACAAAGCTTGGTACCTGATGCGAAATCTGGATCTGAGCAAGATTAGCGGTGACTCTATCATTAACCCACTTACCAAAGAATCAGAACCAGAGAACATTGGGGAGATGACAGAACTCTACCTCTCCAAAGCCTCAGACCAAATTGAGAGAGTGAGAACTATTATTAGTGCGGCCCTACGGAACCGTGCTAGTGACATCCACCTAGAACCAGCCCCAGATGGCTTACGAGTTCGCTACCGGATTGATGGGGTGTTGCGCCACGTTACTACCCTATCGCCAGATCTCAGTCGTCGAGTAGTAGTTTCACTCAAAGTGATGTCGGAAATTGATATTTCCGAAAGTCGTCGTCCCCAAGACGGACGCATTGGGGAGAAGTATGCTACCAACGAATTTGCGGAAGTAGGGTTGGATATGCGGGTGAGCACTCTTCCGTGTGTTGGTGGGGAAAAAGTAGTAATTCGGTTATTACCCCAGCGCAACCCGTTTAAAGATATAGACAACTTGGGTTTTTCGGGAACTGCCTTAATGACTTACAAAAGGTGGTTAAGTCAACCTCAGGGGATGATTATTCTCACAGGCCCCACCGGATCAGGAAAAACTAGCACGTTGTATACGAGTCTGCAAACCGTAGCTAAAGAATCAGTTAATGTGGTAACGGTAGAAGACCCGGTGGAGTATGTCCTACCAGGTATTACCCAAACCCAAGTTAATGAGGCAGCAGGGATGACCTTTGCGGCTGGTTTGAGGGCGATTCTCCGGCAAGATCCAGATATCATTATGTTAGGGGAAATCAGGGATAGCGAAACGGCAGAAACTGCCATCAGAGCTGCCTTAACTGGCCACTTGGTTTTTACCACACTCCACACTAATGATGCAGTGGGGACCATCCCCCGGCTGAGAGATATCGGACCAGATCCTGGTCTCATCAGTGACGCTCTTTTAGGTGTTGTCGCCCAGCGGCTAGTGCGTCGGATCTGCCCCCATTGTACTGAACCATACCAACCAACTGCCGAGGACCTGCAAAAATTAGGACTGGAAGCAACGCCAACCACAACTGAACATTGGCAACGGGGCAGAGGTTGTGCTAAGTGCTTTCATTCTGGCTACTTGGGACGGGAAGCAATTGTCGAATTGCTAGATCTAGATGATCGGGTGCGGGAATTGATTTATGAAGGTACAATCAAACAACTACATCGCTACCTGCGAGAAATTAACTTTACTTCCTTCCGTATATCTGCCGCTCAAAAAGTGACATCTGGAGCCACAACCTTAGAGGAAGTACACAGAGTACTACCCTATAGTGTTTTAGCTCATAGGCATCACTGAAATTTTTAAAGTATGGGGAATAGAAAAAATCTCAGGTGATTTATCTTAAATAAAAGTATATACTTATACCTTTGGGGCTTATGTCATCTCCCATTGACCGCCCGCTTAACATTGAACTTAAGCTTTCATCTTCCCATCCCCAGCTACTAACAGGACTAGATATCTGGTTACGTATGGGCTTGATATCTGATACTCAAGTTAAGCAAGTATGCCGCGAGTTTCTAGTCTGTCAGGTAGTATTACAATCGCAGGTAGCGGTTGTAACCCCTCAACCTGTAATTACCAACCCATCAGAACCTACTCCAGTTCCTTCGATATTACAGTCACTGGGATCTGAGTTGAGTGTCCGATGGTTACTATTTTTAGGAGTATTTTTAGTTATTCTGTCCTCCGGAGTGTTAGCAGCCAGTCAGTGGGAGAGATTTCCGGCGGCTGCACAGTATGGAGTGTTATTAGCTTATACCTTAAGCTTTTGGGGTTTTAGCTTTTGGGCAGCTAGGCAAAGTCGTCTGAGATTAACAGCCCAGACGTTGTGGGTTGTCACCTTACTATTAGTGCCCATCAACTTTTGGACGATGGATGGGTTGAGGCTATGGCAACATCCGTTTAATTGGGTTGTCATGGCTATGGCCTCCCTGGTGCTGACGGTTTCTCTATGGCGCAACCCCAGCGTCATCGCTAATTTACCAATGGGGAGATTGCCATTAATCAATATTTTGGCGTTAAGTTATCTGCATTGGGGTTGGAAGGTCCCCGGTTTCCCTCTCATTGCCCTGTATTTGGCGATGATTGGCACTGCTGTGGTAATTGTATCCTTAACGGAGGAACAGCAACCTGATTTTTCGACTATTGTCGTCATCTATGCCTTATTAGTGCTGCTGGTACGGGCTGTGTTTGTGGTGGGTGTAGATTTCCCTAAATTGGGATTGGCTATTGGGATTTCTGGTTGGTTGCTAGCCAGAGGGGGGAGAATTTATCCCCTATTTCTCCTCCTGTTGGGTTGGGTTGTATCGGTGTCTGGTCAACCTGGGCAGGCCATAATGGTCAGTGGATTAGCCTTATCCTGTTTCCACCGTCGCTTACATAAGTATAGTTTCCCAGGGGACTTAGTCGCATTTTTTTTGATTGGGCTACAGGGGATATGGCTGGGGTGGCGTTTGATACCTGAGGGGTTACAAGATCAGGCGATCGCTTTTGCTACCCATCTCATCCATGGAGAAAAAGTACCGTGGGCACTGTTGGGTGTGGTTTTATTCCCCTACATCGTTTTCATGGTAGCAGTAACAGATCGGCTACATCGGGTAAATAAGGGAGAGTTGGCTAAACTCGGTGAGCAATTAACCTGTGGGTTGGGGGTTGCCTTGACGCTGGTGGCTTCAGTTAATCCTCGATTGTGTTCCTTAAATCTCTTACTTTCTACCATTACCTTAGCCATTGTTACCCAGCGCCGTGCCCATCCTGAACCTATCTTAGTATACCTGACCCATACTGCGGGGGTACTGACCCTTTGTGCTGTAATTAATACCGCATTCCCTACCCTGCGCCAGGAATACTGGGCAGGGATTTTATTGGTTTTGATGCTAGGGGAATGGGGATTTAGTTTAGGGAGAGGACTATGGCAACGTAGTGGCTGGTACATGGGGCTAGGACTAGCTACGGTGAGTTTTGTCATCCTGTGGCTGAGTGAGGAATCATACACCTACGGTGTTACCCACCTGCGAGACTACTGGGGAATTATGTGGTTGGCAGCACCCATAGCTCTGGCTGGGTTGAATGGGGTCTTAAGTGTCTTAGCTGTGGCATTTGCCCAATTGCTCACCCTTTCTCTCCCTGGAGTCAGGTTGATGGGTTTGGGGGTAGGTGTGATAGTGATGTTGGTCAATACCCGCCGGTTAAGGAATAAACTAGCGGCAGAAATTACCGTGGGTTTTGGGGTGTGTTTCCTGGGAGCATTGATGTGGGAATGGCCACCTTTGTCCTTGGCAGGTTGGTTTGTGGCTGGGGCAATGATGATCCTTGGTTTGTGGTTAGGTGAGACAATTCTGCGTCTGAGGAGACAGGACTTGGGACTAATCTATGCCCCAGCTTTTGATAAATGGGCGATCGCTTTATCGGGCGTAGGATTAGTGGCGATGACCCTACATCAGGAGTTGATGGGGGGGGGATGGTTGTATTGTTTGTCCACAGGGATACTTTTGGTGGCAATTATTTATCGAAGTTGGCAGCAACCCACAAATTGGGCATTCTATGGCATTGGTTGGTGTTTAGAATTGTTGGTCGCAGAGATACCAGGGGCACATTCCCGGATAGAGGTTGCCATTGCCAACATTGCCCTGGGGTTGGGGACACAGTTGTTTGGTGAGTGGTGGCAACGACAACACCAACTCGACAGATTACCTAGTAGTTTCCACGTTCTCCCTTTGATCTATGCTGCCTTGAGTATTTGCTTGCGGTTGGATACCTTCACCAACTGGACAGGTTGTTGTACCTTGGGTGTGGCTGTAATTATGATTGGGGTAGGGCGCCGCAGTACTAGGTTCAAACCGCTACTTTACCTAGGTATCTTCGGTGTGTCAGTTGCCGCCTACGAGTTGCTATTGTATCACATCTCCCCAGTTACAGGGTTAATCGCCATGTCTGCGTTGGGAACAACCCTGATGTATGCCTACCATCTGCTGTCCCCCAAGTTAGTTACTTACTTACATCTGACACCCCAAGAACTGCAAGTCATAGCCCATCTTCATTGGCTGTGGAGTAGCTGCTTATATATCATTGCCAGCTATCAGTTACCGAGTTACTCCTATGTGTCCACGGGAACAGGGTTATTTTTAGCTCGTTATGCCCTGTGGCAGGGGAGAAGGGAGGAAATCTGGGTTTATCTCGGGTTGTGGGAGGGTTGGTTGCTAATTCGGGGGTTAGCAATGTACCTACTGCCTTGGCAAAGTGCAGTTGCTTGTGGTGTTGGCTACTTCCTGTACATCCTCCCCTGGGAACAGTGGGGGTGGAGTCAGACACCTTGGCGGCGGGTGGCATACGTGCTGCCGTTAATTAATTTATGGTACACGAGAGTGTGGGTTTCTCCCTTCACCTTGCTCCTTGTGGCTGGGTATTATGTCTTCCTGTCCTGGGGAACCGGAAAATTCCGGCTTACCTATCTCAGTATGCTGTTGGTTGATTGGGCATTATTTCGGTGGGCAGTCGAGTTCCACCTCCCAGATAGTTTATGGTATGTGGTACCCATTGGTTTATCAGTGCTATTTATTGCCCAGGTGGATGAACTACTGCGGCAGAGGGAGAATCGGGATATACGCCACTGGGTGCGAATTGGGGGGACTCTCCTAATTTGTGGTTGGGCAACCCTATTTCATCAAGATAATGTGCTGATACCGGGGTTTTTCAGCCTGATAGCGGTGTTTGCGGGGTTGGGTTTGCGGATGCGGGCTTTTCTGTATGTGGGTACAGCTAGTTTTATGATGACTAGTTTCTATCAGTTAGTACTGTTTAGCTTGCAGTTTCCCTTTTTGAAGTGGGTTGTGGGGTTACTGGTGGGGGTGTTACTGATTTATGTGGCGGCTAATTTTGAAACCCGACGTACTCAGATTAATTCTTTGCTGCGGAGTACTGGTGATCAGTTTCAGCATTGGGAGTAGGGATTTTGGATGGGGAACAATCTCCTGCAAGTTCCCCAGTTTGAGGAATAAACTCTAAAATTGCCGACGGCGACGTAAAACCAAACCAACGCCAACAGCCATCACAAAACCGAAGAGCGTGGAAGGTTCAGGCACAGACGAAAGAACTCTTGCATAAATATTTTGTAGTATGATCAGGGGTTATTTTAATTCCAATTTTTGGACATTAAATAGGAGCAGAAAGGTTGATTGCTGCTGAACGGGATTCTCAGAAAATAGCGGTGGAAGTGAAAAGCTTCATCAGCCCTTCCCCCCTCAACGATCTCGAAAACGCTTGGGGGCAGTTCTTCTTATATGCTAGGGCACTTCGTAAACAAGAGCCTGCTCGTCGCTTATACCTAGCGGTGAGCCGCAACGTTTTTGAAACCTTATTCATGGAAGAAGCCGGACAACTGTTGTTAGCTAAAACAAAAAGAAGCCCCACATCTGACCCGTTCGTGCAGCGTCTCCGCTAGGAGAAGGGCAGTGTGGGATGAATTTTTGGGCGATGACGAATTGACCACTAACCGAATCAAGCCATAGGCTGGAAAGGGGGAGGGGTCGATGAGGAATCGCCATCTTTGGGTCGATCTTGGGACTCAATGTACTGTTTGAGAGTTGATATAGTTACACCACCACAACTGGCGAGAAAATAAGAACCATTCCAAAAAACATTTTTGGT
>Ga0209208_10007356_pt1 | contig 14936 bp, 16 predicted proteins | sample S1TSphfallax_3_FD_187694 | JGI IMG/M metagenome (GOLD analysis project Ga0209208, IMG submission 187694) | Host-associated microbial communities from peat moss isolated from Minnesota, USA - S1T2_Fd - Sphagnum fallax MG (SPAdes) (version 2) | ecosystem: Host-associated > Plants > Peat moss >...
TTTTTTTTTTTTTTTTTTTTTTTTTTTTTTTTTTTTTGTTTTTTTTTTTTTTTTTTTTGGGTTGTGTCTACTTGTGTTTTCATTTGGCTTGTAATTTTGTTGGATGGGTTCCCATCTTTGATTCTTATTTATAGGGTTTCTTTTACTAAGAGATTTAACTCATAAAAGAGAAGGTACCAAGGGAGGTGCTAATTCACCTTGGCCGCGTGGTACTGGTTCAAACCTATGAAAATCAAGAAGGCACTTGGTGGCTACTAGGTAGATAGATGAAAGTGGATGGTTATTGAGACTCCTAGTTTTACATTGTCTATTTTATCATGTCAATTTGAACCACACACCCAATTGGATGTGCCACTATCAATGGGTGACACATCTCATTACACCCATTGATAGTGGCACATCCCATTGTGATAGACCTAAATCTAGTAGCATGGGTGCACATATGAACCAAATCCAGGCCCTTAAATTGCTAACTCCTCGAGCTCGTAATGTGGATACACATCCATTGTTGATAACCCTATTGTTCTTGAATATTGATGTATTACTGGTCCAAATATGTGGCAAAAGAATGAAGTTGACATCAACCACAAGTCTTAGCAGGTTTGGCCTGTCAAAATGCTATAGGCAAAAGTCAATTTGTATGTTGTTAGTCTCTTAAAATTTGTGTATGTTTTAAAGCATAGAGAGTCCTTGCAGCTAAGTAAAATTTTCTAAGAGCTAAAATTGTAATGGAAAAATGTGGATAATACAAATAGAGTGTGTCCATACTATAAATGAGATTGCTTATGCATTCAAACTTGCATATGTGGGGAGGGCTATGGATGAAATCATATGAAAGATGTGAATATGAGATTGACCTAGCCTTAAGACTTAGCTTTATTAAAATTCTGATTTAAAATTTAGTTGAGATTCTACATCTAGACTAAAAACCAATTAGGATAGATGTTTGAGGTGGATGTGACTTAAACAAATCAAATAGATGACATGAAAATTTTAATCAAATGTAAATGAAGTTGAGTCAAAATTAGTTCGAAATCAATTTAAAATGTCATATCAATTATAGATCTATTTTTAAAATATTTTTTATGAAATATCAAGACCAAGACCACACCAAGATGACCATAACTTAGACAAATTGAATAAATGACTTGAAAAGTTTAATTTATTCAATCGCATCCCTTTGGGGCCCTATGATTCACCCCTTTCCCCCCCTTCCACTCACCCACCAAAAGGTCTTGACTCCCATATCCTACTAAGTCAAATCCATAGAACAACTCACCATAATTATCCACCCAAGAAACCATTGGTCCTTTGAGGCTAGTTGGGAGATGGCATAGTGTCATGAGAAATTGCAGATGGATGAAAACTTAAAGGGATGAAGGAGCTCCATCAACTGCCAGAAGCAGTATGCGACAAAGTTCCGGTAGTTGATGGAGATGGGTGGTGCTTTGTGTTCTCGGTTTGCTTTGCATTTGTGGGTTTTGTTATTTTGCAGATTATGTATGGCAGACTACGACAGCGCTCGGCGTGGGTATGTTTGTTTTTGTTGTTCTGGAATTTTGGATTGCTGGAGCTGCTTTGTTGGTTTTCGGTTCTTGCAAATTATGGAGGCTCTATTCTTTTATGGACTGGTTTTGGAAGGACATAAGAAGCTAAGTTTCGGATTCATAAGGGATTTAGACTAGGACTGTGGACAGTGGCGGTTTTTGCTGCTCAATTTTTAAGCTTAATTCTTTTTAGATAGTGGTATTTTTATGTTGCACAAGGTATATAGTTGTAGCTGTGAACTCTCAGTTGTGCATAGTGCTTCACAATATGCTCTCAGGTGTAGGAATAGAAGTTAGGGATCATAAAGCAAAGAAAGGATGAAAATCTCTAGGGATTTCAGAGCGGTCTAAATGGCAGATCATTGTGCTACTGTTGGCCCGTTGGGTATTTCAGTTTGTTATTCAGGGTCGTTTTGTGTTGTGTTGCCAAGGGAAGAGTACCTGCTTGGGTGGGAGCTTTGAAATAGTGTTGTGTCTTGAAGACAACCAATACTGTCGAGACTTCAATTGTTTAGGTCCATTTGAAACACAAAATTATGTTTGTCAAATTGCTGGGCAACTATAAGTTCAATGTGGGTTTTTAGGTTGTAGGCTGAATGTTATGTTGTTTCTTATCAGATTGGGGATAATTTGTGTTGGGAAGAAAAACAAGAGTCTCTCTGCTTTAGATTCACTTCATATTATGTGGTTGGGAGCGAGTAGCATTTTTGGGTTATTCTTGGATGGGAATATCTTTTGTTGGGAATGGTTCTATCTTAGTAACGACTGTCATTATGAAGACCACTGGTGCTCATGAGAGAGAGATCAGAGTGTGCTGATCCTTGATGATACATAATTTAGAACAATTGGATTAGGTGGTAAACTTAGAAACAAGTTAATTTTGATCCAAGTCAATTTTGTGATTTGTTATTTATCAATGTGGTCACTTTGAGTTCAGTACTATTGGGGATGTTCTGGCCTGGTTCTTTTTGTTACAATAGCACATGCAGAAAGAACTTGCGTATGCCTTTAAACATGTTGTCTAGAATACCAAATTTGTAACCCTCATTTGTGGTGAGGTCAGATCCATGGATGACAAAAAAGTGTCCTTACTCCATGCTTATATTTTATGAACTATGTAGGATTTTAATTACTTTTAGGATTTTCATTTGCAATCAAAGTGACGATCATCCAAAGGAAGATTTTTTTAAAAAAAAGTGGCTATCAACCTTAGGAATATTTAGCCAAATCTGGCTATAAACCAAATATGAAATACAAATCTTTAATCACCTCTCTAAGAATTTCGCCTACACATTAAAACCAAACACTAGATTCCTTAACACCAAGTGTGAATGCTCACTAGGTTCTGTTTAAATTCTCACATGATTTTGAAGGCATCTACTAGTGCTTTGCAAGATTCAATAGTGTGCTTTGTAGAATGGGTATAGAATGCGCATAGACCTTGCAACCAAACAAAGCATACAATTTGAACTTGTTATGGGTGAAGATGCCTCTAGGTCTATGCCCAATAAAAGCTAGTCTCTAAAGTGTCTTTCCCTTTGCAACAATGTTTTTAAACATCCTAGCAATTGGAACAAGTTCAAAAAAAAAGGCCTCCCGTCTCATTGGAGACATCTCATTTTTTTTAATAAAAAAAGACCTTCCCTATAAGCTAATGTGTGCCCAAAAAGAAAGCTTCACAAAAAAGCTCGACCCATGTAATCAAATATAAAATTCAAATCCCATTACTCGAAAACTCTTGAAACCATAAGTCCAAAGCCCAGATCATTTATATATCATCCATATTTGGATAAAACCACATGATCATCAAATTCTTATTCAGTTGCCAAAAACTCTAATTGTGCACGTCTTTCATACCATTTCATACCATTACGCTTGACATCACTGTCTCAGAAAGGTTACAGCCATCCAAAATAGCTGATTGATAGAAGCCGTAACATGCACACTTAGGAGCATAGCACAAATTAGTGCTCAAACCTCAGCACAAAAGCATCTAAAACACCAGATGTAATGAAACTCTTATCATCAAGCACACAGACAAAGTAGTCTTATCCTACAACCATTGCCAAAATGATATCAAATCTTTAATCTCAATAAAAATCTGAATGAAGAGGAGGAGGTTTTTCAGCTCAATAGAATTCCAGATGGGAGTGGCAACACTATGTTTAGCATTATCTGCCAGCAAGTTCATTTGTAAATCCTTCAGTGAGGTGGCTAAAATCAATGTGAACAAACAAATCTCCAATCACAACATGAACCTGGAATTCAAAGACGGCTATGAACTGGAAAGGAAGGGCGGGTGGCATAGCTGGGCTCCAATCGATTAGGTTGAGAAGATCCATGCCCTGAAGATTCGTGCTCAACTGACTCTGGCAACTTCCAGGCAAGCTCTGACCCTCTCTTGCTGATAAATTCTGCAAACTGGGAGCCTTTGGGTTGACCTTTTTCTCCATCTGTATCTTGAGTCATGGACTTGGGCATTGGCAAAATGCGCAATGGGGATGGCCGAGGTGGGGTTGGGGGCACCAGTGCCCACACTGCAGCCAGCTGTTCATTGGGCTTATCTACCTCCATCAATAAACTCCAATCTGATCCATCTGTCAAATGAGGAAAAAAGCTGCATGAGAGGCATGCCAATCTACTCATGGCCCAACAGATTCAGTGGGGGCTGGCTTGACCTGATAAGAAACTCTTGGAAGTACATATGTATCTCATGGAATGGTCATTGCTACAGTTGGGACCACTCCATAAAACTGCCAAAGTGCAAGGGATTTCTGTTTCTACAAGCTGAAATTCACATCTAAACTCACAGTGCCTCTATTGAACCTGTTGAAACTACCCTTTATTGAAGACACATTTAGTGCAAGCACTTCATTGAGGTCAAAAATTCTAGAGAAAGTTTTAAGAATTGGTTGGTACAACACTTGCCTCCAGAAGCAAAATCAAAGACAGGTATCAAGGCCGCACAGGGAACGCTAAAATTCAGGTACGGGATGACTGTGCCTCCACTATGCCTTGCATTACTGCTACAATCATGGCAAGAAGTCAGCAATGGAACTTGGTTTAACAATTTGTTACAAAGGTGCTAATGCAATCACTAAAAATCTAATGGTGCAAATCTGTGACAAACCATCAGATGTTGCTTCTCAAATTGTGCCAGATCCAAAAAGAACTGAACAGATGTGAAACAAAATGGAGAGACCAAAGCTGAGCATGTCAAGAGGAGAACTTGAACTGAGACTCATTACATCATTGATTCACCACAATTTCCTGACTCAAGCTGTCTATATTCAAATCCAAGGTGTAGCAACAATATGGTTCGTGTACCTGGTCACAAGACCAATCATTCGACCTTCCCCATTTACAACTGCCCCACCACTTCCACCTGGATGAACAGCTGCTGTGGTCTGGAGCATTGCTGCGTTACCAGACTTCTCTTCCTTTTTGTCACTTGTATGTACTATACTGAAGAAAGAAGTACTGCATGCCTTCACAACCCTAGCTACTACACCTGCACTGACAGAAGGACATAATTCTGCATGGAAAAGCACAACCAACTGTGAGTACACAAACAGCACACTGAAGTTGCTATTGAGTAAAGCCGTTTCCAACTTGCAAGTTGCAACAGAACTAATTACATAACAAGCCATCATCTTTTCTGAAGGAAGTAGCCTGTTAGAAAATTCATAGTTCTCTATTACACCACAATTCTGTCATCCTCTTTTCCAAGAGGACACAAACACACATGCATCTCTACTGCTCTTCTATGTATAGCAGGCCCCATCTAGGGTAAATTTGTGGATATCATTCTAGAGACTGTTACAACCAAACATGGGCTATCAGGAAAGTCTCCATCAGAATAGCAGCCATTTCATCTCAAGCCCTCTTCAAAACTCAAACCTAGAAGTGATGTGACACAAATAAAAATGCAGTCCACTAGCCTTCACCTCAACAACATAAGAAACCTGGATTTGATCATATCAAAGCTTATCATACCTGAGCGTGGTCCAAAAAGACCATGGCCAAGAACCACTGCTGTGGAGCCCGGAGTAGGGCATTCCTTTTCAGGAACTATTGGACAGAGACCTTGTGGTGGCAGCTCAAGCTGCAACAGTGCAATGTCAAGAGGGCCTCGGGACACGTATATAGGATGCGCTGCATGCCATGAGTGTTGTTGATGATGGTCCAAACGCACCCTTATATGCTGATAATTGTGTTGGCCCACCACACCTGTTGGCAGAGCGGTTGAATTCTTCACAAATTGAGGTTGTGCCCCACAGCTAGAAACAGACATTCTTTGTGCAGAATTGTCCCCACAATCTGTCTTCAACCTGGAATTATCAAGATGGCTACCATAGCAGTAAGATCTAGCATTTTGAGTATCTTCGTGATTCAAAATCCTGGCCTCCACCAGTTCTGCATGACTCACAGGTGATCGAGAGTTCCTTGACTTCCCAAATCGCCAAGGCTCCAGCAAATGTGCATTTGTCAGTATGAGTCCAGTTTTGTTGAGTATGATGCCAGAAGCCCATGCACCATCCCCAATAGTAATGAGCACAACCGATGTCACTGCTTGCTCCACAGCTGATGGGATGTACCGCATTGTCTGAAAGCTCCGGTGGGATTGGATATTGTCAGTGTGACAAGATTGGGCCTGTAGGAGAGTACTATCTGCAGACTGCAATGTCACCTCAGGCGAATGGCAGGAAGGATATTGTGACCATCCCACAAGTGGAGCCCATACATTAATTCCTATTCGTTGAAGCACTGGCATCAGAACAGTTGTTGTCATCACCAGCTGCACTTATCACAAAGCCAAAGAAACCAGAGTTGGAAACTAAATGTTCAAAGATTGGTGAAACATAGTCCTCACTGCCAGCAAGACTTAAGTTTTCCATAAACAAATAAGGAATTGAGCATATAGTCACAAACATATGTTGACTGGCCCTGTACAACAGTTTGCCTGCTTCCTACAGATTGCCAAGTCTGCACCAGATTAATATCCATGCCCACCTCCCGACACCTGCCTCCCCCAGGACTAACTCTTTAGGCCCCATTAACCAAAAGAACATAGTATTCTCTTCATAAATGTGGAGCTGAGAATATATTGAGGCCTATATGGTCGAGTATGAAGTATCCCCTACATATTCCCTGGCTTACTGTTCCACATTCATGGCAATAGCATTATTAGAAGAGAACCTGCACTTCAGCAGCACCTCCTCGTTGGCGCAGTGGTCTTGTGAGCATACCAACAAGGACACCATGCTCATCAAAAACTGGACCTCCCTCCATTCCTGCATGCAATCATGAAGATCAAGGAATTCATCAGGAAATATCCAATATGGTTACATTACAGAAACCTAATAATAGCAGGCACAGCCTTGTGAAAAAATTCTTGCTGGTGATGGATCCACCCCAGAAGCCACAAAATGGCATGAGGGCCTGCCATACCCAAAGAAAATACATAGGTCTTGAGCTGTATGGAGTCAACATCGCCAACAAAGGCAAGGCATGGTAGTGCTCACCAGGAAGACATCGCAAATCTGCCATCAGCAGAGAAGCAGGGTGCCTTGTTGGAGGCCACAAATTGGACACTATGCCCACTGACATGCTGGAGCCAACAACACCCTAGACTTGTCAGCAACAGAAAATCTTGGAGTCTTATCTGGCTCCAATCCCCTCCTCTCCTCAATATCACCACATCTACTACCAATATGCTACAAATGATCATACCATAAATTCGCCCTCTGGAAGCTCAAGGAGTCATTTCTAAGCAAGTCATTTCTGACATCCTGTTGAGAATGAGAGCCCCAAAGGATAGCAAATCACCAGCAAAAGAGCACCCACCTGTTTTGAAAGTGAAGAGGAGAAAGTGCCCCAAAAGGAGAACCAACAGCTATCAGAGAGTCACCTCGTTTCCTCGGCTCTGCCATCAAATATCTAGCTTGCATCTGCATATAAGGAAACATTCAACAGACAGTGAGTCATTGAGCAGCCACCCAATTAGAGTATGATGCATTTGGCAGATCCAAATACCCATGGACCCTTACTACTACCTGGTATCTCATACACACAATAGCAGAGAGAAGGAGCTCATCATCTGGTTCAGACATCTTCCTAATACAAAAAAATCCATAGTGCCTTTCCATGCAACTCCACCCAGACATACAGAATGAACTTGACCATTTACTTCCACAAGCCACTGTCCATATTTCCGACACATCTTACATTCAAACTGGAATCTGCATAGAAAACTTCATACTCAACCTGGGAAAGCTGACAATGTTGCTGGAGCTTCTGCACACAAGCATCAAGCACTGAGTTGTTGCCACCTTGTGACCCTACACTTAATACTGCAATCCTTGTAGCCGTTGTGGCTGCCATTCCCAACCTGCTCACACCAGCTAATGAAAAGGATGCGGGCTTTCTATCACCTCTTGGCCCATATTGCAAAAGCATATCCTCCTGCATTAGTGAAAGACCCATGGCACATTTAGCTACATGCTGATGAAAGAAACTGTTTGAACTGAATGGAAAACACACATTGTGCCAGCAAATAAACTAATGTGCAGAACAATACATATTTTACAATGATGACACTGAACACTGATCTGATCAAAGGATCAAAGGATCAGTTAAGCAACCAGTGCACCAAATACATACATTCATAAGTATTCGGGACTTCTCCCTACTGAAAACCTAAATAAACTTGGAGATGACCCAGTAACAATGTTATAAGCATTTCAGACCCCATATCACATCAATGAACAGGAAAAAGAGATCATCCCGATCCAAAAAACCACAGAAAAAAGCCGAACTGCTCTGAACAATAGCAACAGAAACCTGCACTTTCAATGATATTCAAAAGCAACATGTATGGTAGTGACCAGCCACCATAACAATAGTCAAATACTCTGCGATGTAGTGTCCCTGCATCCAAGATGCTGCATAAACAAGCAATTCAATGGTAGCTGGTAGTTTGTGAGATAAGAAGTGTGAGATATACCATCAGGCTGTGACTAGGTGTGACACTGTGTGAATTAGGTATGAACTGGACATACTCCATGGTTAAAAGGAGTCTCTGTCAAGAAACTAGATAGCAGAAGCCTATATTTAGATCAATGTCTCCGTATGAGCATGTCCAGCCAGAGAAGGGCAACCTGGATCTGGGTATCTGTTAGGACCTCAGCAGTAAGGAGACTATGTAGCTGTTGGGCATTGTCTTCCACAGGTGCTAGAGCCCAGCCCACCTCCCACACTCCCTTTGCACTGCCACCATGCACATCCAATAAATCTTGCAGAGCTGCTCTTGCTGCTGGCACATCAACCTATTTGCCAACACATCACCCCAACAGTGGCAGTCAGTGGCATGCATGATATTCCAGAGAACTACATATTGCACAAAGGAAAAGCAAAAGATAAACTAGAAATCAACTGGAACCATCTCAGACGTTTTGGAGGTCTCACAACTTCTACATTCAGCAAACAGGGTGCAAATTGCAAAACACCCACAATGCTACAGAACAAGCAAAACCAGCATTCTTTGGTTCTTTGACAGAGTTCTTCCTGAGTGAACAATCTTTTGGCAAACAGACATACCACAGTCAAAAGCTGGGCAGGTAGCCAGCAGACTGAATGTTCACCAGAACTGCAAAAATCCTCACCATCTGGCACCTGAAGTCAGCAGATCAGTAGCAATTTCAATGTCCACAGGTTACACCTCTAGTCCCAACCCCTATCCAGAAAATCTTACAGCTTCCTCTTTGATCCCGATTGTACAGCAAATTGGGTTAATCACCACTCATAACAGGATAACCTCCACTAGTGACTTACCAGAACAGTCCTTATGATCCAACAACTACACCTCACTGCAAGAACTATGCACTACCAATACATGGCCAAACTGCCACAACACTGAGGAATACACTTCTTGGCCAAGGTAGAGCATCAAAATGAAATGACAGAAAAGAGATTTCTAAAGCATGAGACGAAGGGCTGAATAGACCTCAACAAGGACATCCACCTCAGTGCCTTGGATGAGCTTTGGAAATTCCTGATTCACAACAAGTGAAACTGCACACTTAAATCCCCACACCCCTCAGCAGGAAAGCTGCATGTACCTAACTGTGAAAGACAATCTTAGTGGACTTGTACTTGGAATCACACAGGTTGTAAAACAAAAAATCACTGAATTCAGTCAAGAATTCAAGCAAAGTCAACCTCTTGGGACCTTGGAGCAAGAAATGGTTCCACAATAGAGGCACAGGTGATGACGACTACTGAAGACTCTGATGAAGTCGCTGTCTCATTGTGCCTTCCTGAGTCAGAAGAAAGGTTCCCTGCCTTTTCAATGTCAATATTGCAAGGCACAAGAAAGCCTGATGCAGAGAGGGTGGTGTCGCCTGACCTGCCCATGTTCATTAATTCTGTGTCAATGAGTTTGCTCTTACAAGATTTTAAGTGCCCTGTAACAGCACATTTGTTCCAGATGGATCAAAATCACCTGAAACCCTGCATAAGGCTGTCAACCAACAGGCACAAGACTTGACTTACTCAGCGTGGAAGAAGGCATGCTGACGCATTTTCCGTCCCTTTGGATCCTGCCGATAGTCACAGGGTAATTGTCATGTCCAGAGTCACAAGATCAATGAACAAAAGCAAAATATGTGAAATACTGTCCAGAAGACTGAAAGTTGACCTAACAGGCTCCTAATAAGGGTCATGGCAGCAAAGGCTATAAAAGGAAGAGTGACGGTGACCCATGTGTTCTCTGAACCTGGTGAACATAAGCCAAAAAACAGTGGATGCAAAGGATGTGCCACTCCTTCTAGAGCTTGAAATACATAACCCACCCATGTTATTGCCCTCCCTCTCCCTCCACCATTTACATCAACACCAGGCAAAATGTGCAACAGAGAACTGCAAGGTTTCAAGAAACTCACAGGTCCATGCACACGGACCATGACTGCAGCAAGACGTGCTGCATCCATGGCTATCAGAGGTGCCATGCTTCTTCTCAGGCTTCCCTGAAGAAGTTACATGCTAATGAATTCTTCTGCCACCATAATCACCACCCCCTGGTCAATTTCTGAGAATCAGAACCTGAACAGCAGCAGCACTTTCTTGGGAGGAAGTATCCTAGTTTTGGACCTCTGGTGATTTTTGACATCATCTGCTGAAAAACTTCCCAGTTCCCACCCTGGCTTGTTGGACATCACCACCGATCAATTCCTCCTCATTTATTCTGTTGATTGTCTCTCTGTGGTCTTGAGCTATCCCATGGGAGACTTCTGTTGTAATTTTGGGGGCAGAAGGGGCGGGGGGAGTGGTGCATTCAGGTAAGTTCTTCTGTCATCTTGTAGTAGAGCACCTTGGCCAAGCTGATGCTACCTGTGGCTTCATGACCTTCGATCACACACACATACACACACACAGAGGTGAATCAGAACGGCTATAAGTATCGTGATCTGATCTGCTGTTTTATGCGGGATGTTGAAAACTAGGATTCTCTTTTGGGTGTGCACTTCATAGAGATCGATTTGCAAGCTCAAAAAGCCAACGTTAGGTTTTACAACTGGAGACAAGGTCCAGAGCCCGGGTTCAACAGCGAAAAGGAAACGCTATGTTCAGTCAGCGCCGTCAAACAAAGTACTTTATCAAACCTACACACACCAAAAACAAACAAACAAAACCATAACCGATCCGCGAAGAAGGAGCATCTAACAGAAATCGCCGACAGCGAAAAACGAAGAAGCTATAAACAGACAGCAACGGAAGTTCATACTTGAGGCGGTGAATCCAAATTGTTATAATCCTTGTTACGTTGAACTTCGTCCTCGTTTATGACGCAGCACAAGACAAGAGAAGCAAGCGCGCAGGTGTTGCAACAGTAGCAGTGGATCATGAAAGAAATTCGAACAATCCCTGCAACTCGGGAAACATGATTTTATTCTACTACAACCCGGTCAAATTTTGCCGGTGAAAGGGCAAAGGAACAAAGAGTACCGGGTCTTTCTTACTTTCTTTCTTTCTTCCTTGTTGGCAGCGAGCAAGCAAGCAAGGCCTTTTCTTTTCTTTTCTTTTCTCGCTTGAAAGAGGAGGAGGAGGAGGAGCATCAAGGAGGTAGATGGAGACGAAATTCGCGTGCACGAAAATAACACGCACCTGATGGAAAGGAGAGTAGGTTGGAGTAACCGGGTCTTTTTGTTGGCAGCAAGCAAGCAGGGGCTGTTTATTTTTTTCTTTCGTTGTTTGAAGGAGGAGGGAAGGAGGGAGGGAGAGGAGGAGCAATCGATCAAGAAAGTTAGCGGAGGCGAAGTCGGAGAGGGAAGAAAAGAAGAGGAACACGACGAACGCACGTACGCACGCACCTGATGGAAAGGAGAGCAGGTCCGAGGACGAGTGGCTTGTGCAAATCCAAGAAACCGATACACAATTTCTTCGGTGGACGAAAGCAACATGATAGCTCCTGGCTGTTGCTGCTGCTGGTCGTCGTCGTCCTCCTCGTCCTCCTCCTCGTTAGCGTTAGCGCATCGTCCTTGTGCTCGTCGCTGCTGCTGTGAAGAAACAACGAAACAACGCCACCGTCTTGGAGTGCGGCGTGCCATAACAAACATGCACACACACACGGGCAGCAGCATCTGACCAGCATCTTCTGGGGGGGGCAATAACGCTTGCTAGTACAGCGCGGAATCGTGCATAGGGGGGGAGGGGGGGTGGGCCGGGCAGGTGGGGGGCAGCAGCCACGGTTTGGTTCATTGGTCTGCCTGCCTTGGGTTCATTTGGTCTTTTTCAACACCCTGGACGACTAAATGCCCGCCCTACAATTTTACCAATTTTACCTTCACTTCAGTTACCTGCTTATAACACATAATTTTCTTCCTTCTCTCCTCTAGTTTTTAGTTTTTACTTACCTAGTACAGAAATCGGTTACGCCCAGTAACTGGCGAGAGGAGTCGGATTATCGAAAGAGGCTCGACACATTTGTGCCTCGACTATATTTGGTAATTCAGTTCCTCTCGCCATTTACCTAATACAAACCTCTCGTCTTGGTTCCAACTTTTTTTTTAAACTTGTTTGTGTCTATAGACAAGGGACGTGGGTTATAGGATTCATGTATAGATGCCATGGCGCCTTTACCATTCTGGCATCCTCTTGATGAATTTCTAGAAATTTATTGTCCCAAATGCTGAACTTTTATAAACTTTGAGATGTCTATTGCCGAAAGTTCTGGAACCTAATGAAACCAACACAAGTATCATATTCGCAATGCTTGAATGAAGTAACTTGTGAGCTTAGTCAATTGCTTCTCAAGTTGCCCATCAGCAACAAAGCTTAGCATCCTCCTCTTGGAGTGCGATGGCAACAATTTTTATAGACATGGAATATTTCACAAAGCTTACAAGGGGAAGTAGTTACAACTCACTCATGCGCAATCATTTAACATTTCAAAAAATGGCCTTAAATTGTGACCAAAACCCCTTGCAAGGGCTTGAGTTTGAAGGAGAGGTATTTGTAAGCTCATGCAATCAACACATGTGTTTGTAATATTGTGAAGTTTTGATGAAGGATGAAGTGTAATTTGTGGTTTTTGAAGATAGTACTCATTTGCTTGTTTTGTAATTGATATTTATTTGGCAAGTTTATAAATTGTAGCATGTTGTAGAGCGGAAGTGTCTTTCAACATATGTGTTTTTTTTTAAGGATAAGCATATTTTTGCCATTCAAGAAATGTGATTTTAGATGTCAAGGGATCTATGTCTGCAATAGCTTGATTATATGATATATGGATATGTGTTTTGTATGCTTTTGTTGCAGAATGATTCAACATGAATGTTTAATTGTGTATTATGTTTGTTAGAAGTTCTTATAATTGTTTCAAAGCAAATGGCTTGTTTAAATTGTGTTGCATTAGCATGTGTTATCTATGAATGTATGTGATTTCATGTGTCAATGTATGTTATGCTTGAAGTATATTGAATTAATCTTCCCTTGAATTGTAAGAGTGGAGTTGTTTAGACAACAAAGTAACATTACCTCTCATATTCATGAGCATTTTATTTATGATCATCCTTGCCTTTTCATCATCTATTGGAGCTTTCAAGTGGGAGAGAATCCCCTATGAATATGATACCACATAGGAATGCCCTTCTACACTTGTTTATGCATTTTTCACCATTGTGGCATTCATTTTTGTTCTCCTCACATCCACTTTTAAAATATCTTAGCATGAAGATAGCAATTGATGCAAATGCAAGAATGATTTTTGAAGCACACAAAGGTGTTGGCAAGGTTTTCATTTTTGTTTTTTGGTTAATTCAATGATGGAATTCTTACTTGTTGCCAAATGGTCAACTTGTCCCTTTCTTCACAATATTGGTTTTCACTTGAGTTGTTTTTCAAGGATGATTGAGATGGTTTATATGAGGCAAACATAGATATTGAAGATTGTGCATACCTTATATGAATTATAAATTGATTTTCAAAGTAAACATAACCTTATTATATAATTAATTATAATTTTACCCAACAACCAATATATGGGACCCTATATTTTTATTCTTATAAATTTTAAATTAAAAAAGGGTGAATCCCCAAGGATCTTTTGATATTCTATCAAGGAAAAAATAAATTTTGATATATAAAAACAATTGAAAGATTTTGACATTTTTTGATAAAAATATATATCAACTTTTGGGCAAACCCTTGTCCATACCACAAATATAGGAAGTTACTTCAACATTTAAATGATTCATGGTAGAAATTTCCTTTTTCTTTTCCAAGGGCATTAATAAAAAACTAGCTAAGGTCTTGATAATCTAAACAAAGCTCTTTGGAAATCATTGAATAATATTTATCCATAAACTTTTGTACACACTTTTACAAACTTGAAACACAATGTTTGTGTGAAAAGTTTTACATGGGAACAGTATGGACAATGATTCAACCATGTTTGTCATTAGTACATTTGTAGTTGAAAAATGTATTTCAAGTATCACGTTAGGAGTACTCTCAACAACACTGAAAAAAAATGAACTATCACTCTTAACTAAAGACGACATATAACCATTTTCTTCATATGAAGAACATGTTTTTTCATTTTACCCTAAAAAATGAGCTATATTCAATGATTGTTTTTGTAAAAATAAAACACATCCACATGAACAACTTTGTCTATTTCTTAATCGCAATGTAAAGACTATAAAAACTTTCACATTATTATGCATCATTCAAGGCCTATTAAGCCATTACAACAACCTAATTGATCATCCACTCAAACAAAAGGTCTTAAAAAAGGCTTACATTGAGAAGTCATTTTCAATATAGATGGTACAACCTTCATTCTACTAGGCTTTCAACTTTTATTAACAAACAACACTTAACTACTTT
>Ga0209208_10007357_pt1 | contig 14935 bp, 11 predicted proteins | sample S1TSphfallax_3_FD_187694 | JGI IMG/M metagenome (GOLD analysis project Ga0209208, IMG submission 187694) | Host-associated microbial communities from peat moss isolated from Minnesota, USA - S1T2_Fd - Sphagnum fallax MG (SPAdes) (version 2) | ecosystem: Host-associated > Plants > Peat moss >...
AAGGTGCGGCGCAGCGGCCCGCCCAAGGCCACATCGGCCAGTGTGCGCTAGGGCTTGGTAGCAGGCAGCCAACGATAGCTCGCCAGCAGCTTTCCGTCCGTGCCTACCAGCAGCAGCGCCGCATGTCCGCTCGGCAAAGTTCCGGAGAACTTAGCCCCACTGCGCGTATCCACAAACGAAACCTGCTCCCGATCCGACTCCGAGGCAAGCACATAGAGCGTCGCCGCGGGATATTGCGTTGGGCAGATCAGAATGCCCGGATCGGTTACGTTCGAGGTGTAAGCCGGCGCGATCTTTGCGAACTTCATCGCATAAGTGTAGACATCGGCGACCGCCTGCAAGTTATCGTTCAACTCGATGGGCAGCGCGGCAAAGAGTATGCGCCCTTTGCCCAGAGGAACTTCCGTCCAATCGTTGCCGTCCGGCAGCGCGGCGCGGTTCAAGACCGTGGTCTTGTTGCCGGAGTATAGGAGGGACTCTTCGCCGCCTGGGAGGTGCAGAGTCTGGTTTCGCAGGGTCAACGGCACCAGCGTATAGGGGATTCCCGCTGCGCCTTGGCGGTCGGTCTCGTGAAGATGCTCGTCTCCTCCGAAGGGCCCGGTGACCAGCAACACCGCGCCCTCGCGAACGCGCTTCTCGATCGCCTTCCACGCGGATTCCGTAAGTCCGAACGGCGATGGGAGGAGGATGAGTTTCGGAGAACCGAGTAACTCGGTTTGGTACTCGCCGACCGCATAGGCTTGACCATGGGCATAGTTGTAGAGCGCGCGCACAGCGGTTTTCTGCGCCTCCAGCGCCAAGCTATTCGAGACGGACATTTGATACGACTGCGGCAGCACGATGGCTATCTCAGGGAGAACCAACTTATCCGCGTACGGCGCGGCCTGGCGCGCAAACGCGCCCAGGTCGCGCATCATCCCTTGCCAAACCTTTGCCGAGCCATCGCTGCGTTCCATGCCGAAATCGACCTCGCGCGCCCAGTCCCACTGCATCGCGCCGCTCGACCCCGCGGCAAAGCCCAGCGCCCACTTGCGCTCGGTCAATCCCAGGCCGGTGAACTCGTCGTAGCGCCAGGCGCCATCGGCTGCCCACGACGGCTGATACCCCGTTTCGCCGGTGATATTCGGCAGCCCGGGCCGCTTGGCCGCAACCGAATCCCAAAGCAAAGCATCGTCCTGCCAGTAGGTATGGTTGGTGGTGAAGGAGACTCCCGCGCCGCCATAGAACTGGTTGAGCACCCGGTCGCTCACCCCGCCCTCATCCTGCCCCACATCGATCAACTGCGTGGGACTCTCCGCGCGAATCGTGGCCACCATCCCCTTCACCCAGCCGATGAACATGTCCTGCGCGAAGAGGTTGTAGTCGAGCGCGCGAATCTGGTTTGGATTGCGGGTGCGATCGTAGTGCATATCGGCCGCGGTTGCCGGAGGCAGTGTGCCGAAACTGCCCAGCGTCTCCGCCGGAGTGGACCAGGCATCGCTCAACTTCGCCACCGTGCCATATCTCCCTTGCAACCACTTACGCCAGGCAGCTAACTCGACCATGTCGCCGTTGGGATAGTTGCCGCTGAAGATATGCTTTGGATTCGAATAACTCGGCTCGTTGATCAAGTCCCAGCTCAGCCAAGGCACAGCCTTGAACCGCGCCACAACCGAGCGCACGTAGGCCTGTTCAGCGGCAACGGCTTCCGGATCGAGATACGGATTCGGCGGCGTCGCATCGCCGCTATTCGGCGCGGCGCCCGAATGCGGCGAGAACGCGAAGAACGTGAAGTTCACGGCGATGCGATGCCGCTGCGCGCACAGCAGAAACGCCTCGACATTGCGCAGAAAACGCTCGTTTGCCCCGCCCGTCGCGGGATCGATGAATTTGGCATTGGCCATCCAGACGCCGGTGCGCACGAAGCTAACTCCATGCGCCTCCATATCCGCAAAGTCCTTCTTCCAGATATAGGCATTGCGCGGGCCGGAAAAGTCCCAGCCATTTTCCTCGGTTGTGAAGTAATTCGTTCCCACCGGGAAAAAGGGCTTGCTATCGAGAGTGAGAAAGTCGCCGCGCACCCCCAGTACGGGGCCGGAATTGATCGCGCTGGGATCGGATACCCAGAAGCCATTCTCATAAAACTCGACCGGCTTGCCCGACTCGCGATAAACGGCCGCTATCTGGTAAAACCCCGTTGGCAAACTCATGTGAATCGTAGAATCGACATCGGCTTTGCCCTTGGCTGAGATCGGCACCGTGGCCGAAGCGATCGTCTTCTCGCCCGACTTCAAATCCAGTTGGACTTCCCCCCTCGTCTCCACATCCAGCCGCTCCTCGCGGGGACAGCGCCAATGCACGGTGAGCTGGGTTTGCTCGCCTGGACGCATATCCGAGTACTCCGTCTCAACGGAAAACTCCGCCGCGCCCTGCATGGCGTACAAAGCTGCCTGATGCACCAGCGAGACGCCATCCTCGCTCTGCCAATATCCCTGCTCCGGATCGAAATCGAGCGCAACAATGCGGCCACCGGTCATTCGTCGATCCGCCGCGCTCCATGCGTTGGCAACGACCACCGGCGCAGCCACCCGTTCCCCGGCTGGATTCACCGTATAGCCCAGTCCATCCAGCCGCCCTTCCAAAGCAAAGAACCGGCGCGCGCGAACCGGCATCGGAGACAGCCAGGAGTAACCATCCTTCCACTGGAATACCGCGTCTCTCGCGACTGGGACCTCATAAGTATGGCGAAATCCGATGGCGCGCGAGTAAGTATCTTGTTGGCGCCCGATAACTGGCCGGCCATCCTGCCAGAGCACCGGAACTCGCATCGGCCGGCCGCCCACAATCAGCAGATTGCCGCCACTATCCAGATAGCCGGAGATCGCTTTCCACGCATCCGCCGGGAAGGCCGAGCCATAGGGAAGCACCAGCAGTTGCGTCGCGCGGAGCGTCTCGCCGTCCGACAGCATCGGCTCATTGGCTAAGACGAGATCCGAGATCGAACCGGAGGGTGCCAGTGCCAACCGGAGGCTGCTGGCAGGCACCGGCTCACTGTCCACCGTGGGAAAGCCCTGCTGCTCGAAGACCACAACTTTGGCCGCGAAACATGGCGGAGCAAGCGCACTCGCTAAGAGTATCCAAACCAAGATGCGCATGCGATAGCAAACGATGGAAAGCATGTTGGAGACAACTCCGGAAAGATTCTGTTTAGGCGCTTACCCTCGGCAATTCTGCCGGGATGCATCCGAGTGCGAGGGGAAATCTGCGCAATTCATGATAACGCTGTCTTGCCCGCATGGTCACGAAACCGCGCCGCAAAAGGAATGCGCATCGGTCCGGTTTGCGGTTGCGGAAGGCTGCGCCTGTCAAGGGCCGATTGCCTTCCGATCTTGTTCTGTTCAAACGCGCCCAAGTGCGATAAGCTTAGTCTTCCAAATAACTGCGAGGCATTCCGGTATTTGCGAGAACTAAACCGCCGGCAGAGCGATGGAACGATGAGAGCTACTCGCGCTTCGATAGTCCAGTAAACGATACACAAGGCGGAAAATTCGGGTGAATCGCAAACCTACCATGAGCGACGTCGCTCGTCTGGCTGGCGTCGGCACCATGACCGTGTCGCGAGTCTTGAGCGGCACCGCGCGGGTGTCGGAAGACACCGCGAGGCGTGTGCAACACGCCATCGAACAGCTCGACTATCGCCCCAACGAGTTGGCGCGAGCTCTTCGCGGCCAGCGCAGCCGCACCATAGGGCTGATCATTCCCTATCTCTACGACGCTTTCTTCGCCAACTGCGCGCATGCCATCGCCAACGTGGCCAAGGAACAGGGTTACACGGTCATCATTGCCACCTCCGACGAAGACACCGACTCCGAGTATGTCGAGGCGGAACTGATGCTCCAGCGCCACGTCGAGGGACTGGCGATTATCCCGGCGAAGGCTCCGCAGTCGCGGCTGACGCGCAGTCTCTTCGGCAAGACGCCGGTGGTCGTCTTCGACCGCCCGGTCTCCGACGCCTCGTTCGACATAGTGCTGGTGGAGAACACCTACGGCTCACGGCGCATCGTGGAACATCTGATCGAGCACGGACACGAGCGCATCAGCTTCATGGGGCTGAGCCGCAAGTTATACACGATCAACGCGCGCCACCTGGGTTACCGGCGGGCCTTGCAGAAAGCTCGCCTGCCGGAGACCGCGTTTTTCGGCTGCGACTCGAAAGAAGATACGCTGCGCGCGCTCGATGCGCAGTTGAACGGCGAGACTCCGCCCACCGCCATCTTTGCTTCCAACAATCTGGCCATGCAATACGTCTTCGCAGCCCTTGTTAGTCTCGGTGTGAAGATACCGGGCGATTTGGCGCTGGTGGGCTTCGACGATTCCGAACTGGCGGAGTTGACGGTTCCCGCGCTTACCGTGGTGCGGCAGCCCGCGCAGGAGATGGGCCGCGTGGCGGTGAACCTGCTCTTTGAGCGCATTCAGCACGGGGAACTGCCGCAGACTGGCAATCGGATCGTGCTTCCGGTCGAGGTAGTTGTGCGCCGTTCCTGTGGGTGCGAGCATCGCAACCCGGCTGCGGTGAGTTAAGGCTGGAAGCGCGTGGCCACGCTGCCGCCGCGACTCAGCCGCAACGCCGCGAGATCGTCGCGCGGCTTGCCGGCGATCAGGTCGGCGGCAATCTCGCCGTACGCCGGCGCGTACTTAAAGCCATGCCCCGAGCAGCAACTGAATATCAGCACGCTGGCATGCTTCGGATGCCGGTCAATAAGGAAATGACGATCTCGGCTAAGCGTATAGATACAGGGCTTCATCGATTCCGGCCGGTCTCGGAATCCAACCAGATAGCGGGTCGCGCATTGGGATAGCAATGCCTCGTCTTCGGCATTGGCTGCGAAGGGGGAGTTATTCGGGTCGATGTGCCGGCGCAGATGTTTGTCGTGACCGAGCTTCACCCTGCCATCGGGCGTCGGCATCCCGTACCATCCGCCATCGGCATCGAGAACGAAGATAGGCAAGCGTCGGTCCGCAAGCGTCTCCGGCAGCGTCGGTTCAAACCAGGCCAACACACGCCGCTCCGTCAAGAGCGGGAAATCCAAATCGGGAAGCAGCATTGGCAGCCAGCTTCCCGCGGCAACCACGAGGAAATCCGCTTGCAGTGTCTCGATCGCGGTGCGTACGCGGATGCCGCCCGATAAGTATTCGATGTCCAACACCGCAGTCTTATGCAAAAGCGTCGCGCCGTGACTTCGCGCCATCGCATGCAGAAACAGCCGTGTCGCATCGGGTCTCACAACGCCGCTGCGCGGCTGATACACAACGCGCCAGTCGATAGGCAGTTGGAAGTGCGGATAGCGCCGGTTGAAAGCTCCCCCATCCATTGCCTCAAAGGGCTGCGCATACTCGCGGCAAAGGTCCTCCGCGGCCCGCACCATGGCGCTCGCATTGGGTCCGGCGTCTATGCCGCCGCACTCAAGAAACAACGGCTCGGGCGCGATGCGGTTCCACTTATGCCAGCCCGCATAACTCGCCTCGGCGATGCCCACATACACCGGGCCCTCATGCGGAACGCGGCGAAAGATGCGCGTATCTCCGTGGGACGATCCCCGCTCATGCAATGGCGCAAACTGCTCGATGCCGGTAACTCGATATCCGCGCTGCGCAAGCGTGGCCGCGATGCCGCTGCCGGCGATGCCAAGCCCTAGCACGATGGCATGCGGAGTCGCCGGCATCGAGATCCTTCTTAAAAAACGCGGTTCATCAGCGTAGCCACGTAGGCGGCGCCGAAGCCGTTGTCGATATTGACGACGGTAACATTGGGCGAGCAGGAGTTCAGCATGCCCAGCAGCGCAGCCACGCCGCCGAAGGCCGCGCCGTAGCCTACGCTGGTGGGCACGGCGATGACCGGCGCGCCCACAAGCCCGCCAACGACGGATGGCAGCGCGCCCTCCATTCCCGCGCACACGATTACCACCGTGGCCTGCTGCAATCGCTCGTGCTGGGCCAGCAGCCGATGCAGACCGGCGACGCCGACATCGACCACCATATCGACTTCGTTGCCCATTAGCTCGGCGGTGACGCGCGCCTCTTCGGCCACTGGCAAGTCGCTGGTGCCGGCGCATACGATCGCCACTCTGCCATGGCGCGGCGCGGAGGGAGTCTGCCGCAGCGCGATGCATCCGGCCGCCTCGTGGAAGACGGCGCGCGTTTCGACGAGCGACACGGCTTCAAACTGCTCGCGGCTGGCGCGCGTGGCCAGCACGTTGACCTGCGATGCGGCGAGACTGGCGAAGATTGCGGCGACCTGATCCGCTGTCTTGCCCTTGCTGTAGATCACCTCGGGCATCCCGGTTCGCACGGAACGATGATGATCGACTTTGGCAAATCCCAGGTCTTCAAAGGGCAGATTCTTCAGGCGGTCGCAGGCCGCATCCGGCGCGATTTCGCCAGCCTGCACCGCTTCCATCAAAGCGCGCAACTGATCCCGATTCACGCGCGGCCATCCTTTGCAAAATAGGCCGCCATCGCCGCCTGCATCACCTGTTTGAGAGGGATGTTGTGGGTTTCCGCGGCCTTGCGGCAATCTTCAAACTCCGGCGCATAATTGACCGCTTCGCCGCTTTCCATCGTACCTATCTTGATCTGTATCTCGCCCCACTGCGTCGTCACCGAATCGAATCTCCGCAATAAGACGAATTTGTGTTCTTCGCGATAGCGCAGCCCCAGGGTGGTGGTCTCGCGGAAGACGATCTCTCGCAATAACTCGGATTTGGACGGCGAGCAAAGCACGGTGAGTTGCACAGCTGCGCGGCCTTTCTTCATCTGAATCGGGGTGCGGTAGACGTCGGAAGCGCCGGACGCTATAAGCTTGTCGGCAACGTAGGAGAGCAACTCCGGCGTGGCGTCGTCGATGGTGGTTTCGATGATGCCGATGCGCGCCTGCGTTTGCAATTCGTACCGCTGTTGCGAATCTGTGGAAGTAGCTTCGCCGACGACCAGCCGCAGCACATTCGGCTTGCCGGGAATATCGCGCGAACCTGCGCCGTATCCCGTGGCGCTCATGCGCATGGCCGGAAAATTGGAGGAAGTAACATCGAGCGCGCGGAGCAATGCCGCGCCGGTGGGAGTTACTAACTCTTTCTTGACTCCGGAAGCGTATACCGGCAGGTCGCGCAACAGCTCAAGCGTGGCGGGGGCGGGGACCGGGAAGGTTCCGTGGGCGCAATGCACATGGCCTCCTCCTACGTTCAGCGGCGAGCAAATCCAGCGCTCCACGCCCCATTCCGTCGCCAGCCAGTGGCAGCCTGCGGCCACGCCGACGATGTCAGCAATGGCATCGACCGCGCCGACCTCGTGGAAGTGAATGCTTTCGACCGGGACGTTGTGAATCTTGGCCTCGGCGTAGCCCAGCAGCTCGAAGGCTCGGAGCGCGATGCGCTGCACCTCGGCTGGCAGCGACGATCCGCGAATGATGCCCTGAATCGCCGAAAGCGAGCGGCCATGCGCGTGAGCTTGTTCATGGCTGTGGCTATGCTCGTGCCCGTGCGAGTGATCGTGGTCCGCATGGCCCGCATCGTGGCTGTGTTCGTGTGTGTGTTCGTGCGCGACCGCCGGCGCGGCGGCGTGAGCGATTTCCGCCAGCTCGCCTTCAGTGGTGAGCACGTCCACTTTGGCCGAATCGATGCCGCTGCGGTTGACGCGGCGGAGATCGAGGCGCGCCTCTAGCTCGAGAGACGCGACCGCGCTCTGAAGCGCTTCGATGGGTACTCCGGCATCGACCAGAGCGCCGAGAAACATATCTCCGCTGATGCCGGAGAAGCAATCGAGATAGGCGATTTTCATTGCGCACCGCCGCTTGCAACCGCGCCGCGTTCGATCTTGACCAGCGGCAGGACCGCATTCATGGAGCCGGAGCGATACCCATCGAGATCGAGCGTCACATACTTGTATCCAAGCTGCTTCAATGCTTTGCTGGCCCGCTCGAAGATGGCCAGCGAAAGCATATCCCCTAACTCTTCGCGCGCGATTTCGATGCGCGCCAACTCGCCGTGGTGGCGGAGGCGAAATTGCCGGAAGCCCATGGCAAACAAGACTTCCTCGCCCTTTTCCACCGCATCGAGAGTCTCGCGGGTCACTGGCAATCCATAGGCGATGCGCGAGGAGAGGCAGGCCGACGCCGGCTTATCCCAGATGCGCAGACCTTCGCGCCGCGCTAGTTCGCGTATCTCCAATTTAGTAAGTTCCGCATCGGCTAATGGAGCGAGAATGCGGTGGTTGGCGGCGGCCTGCTGTCCGGGACGATAATCCCCGCGATCGTCTACATTCATGCCGTAGGCCACCGCGGAAAACTGCAACGGCGCTCCGAATTCCCGCATAACTCGGAATAACTCGTCCTTGCAGTGAAAGCACCGCGAGCTATCGTTGCGGACATACTCCGCCTGCTCCAGCTCATGCGTGTCGATCACGCGCAGCGGAATGCCGTGGCTTTCGGCAAACTCGACCGCGTCGCGCAGGTGAGCGCGCGACAGGCTCGGGGAGTCGGCGATGACGGCCAGCATCTCCGCGCCCAGCGCGCGATGGGCGGCAAAGGCCAGATAGGCCGAATCCGTACCGCCGGAATAGGCGACCATCAGCCGGCCTGCGCCGCGCAGCCGCTCGTCGAGCGCGCGGCGCTTGGCTTCCAAATCCGGGAAAGCAACGACATCCTGCATGGGAAATTCCACCCTTGACGCAAACTTTGGAGCGCAAACCGGCGCCTTTCGTCTGCTTCTTATTTCGATCCGCTCCCGCCGTTTGCGCGTTCGCTTTCCCACGATTGTAGCGCCATCGGCGAGAATGAAGACATGGCGCCAGTCGAGCCGATCCCCGAGCCAAAGCCGGTGCAGGAAAAACGCGTCGCTCCCACGCCAGGGCCGGGGGATTTCTACTACGATGGTCCGTACTTCGTTTTCACGGAGCAGTACCACCTGCGCCGGGGCTGGTGCTGCCAGTCCGGCTGCCGGCACTGCCCCTACGGCTTTGTCAAACCCAATCCGGAGCTGGCGATTGACGCCGGCAAGGAGCCCTAATGGCGATCGTTACGCTCATCGCCGGCGTCGTTTCCATCTTCGCCGTGCTGCTGGATGCGTTTCAGACCATCATTCTGCCGCGCCGCGCCACGGGGCGCTTCCGGCTTACCCGGCTCTTTTATCTCGCCACGTGGCGGCCGTGGGTCTTCGTCACCCGTTGGGTGCATCATCCGCGCCAGCGAGAGTCGTCCTACAGCTACTACGGCCCGATGTCGCTGATCTTCCTGCTGGTGTTGTGGGCTGTGGCGTTGATTCTGGGATTTGCGCTGATTTACTACGCGCTGGGCAGCCCGTTTACGGACGCGGCGCAGGGCGCCGGCTTTCTTTCGGACCTTTATGTGAGCGGAACCACCATCTTTACCCTTGGCCTTGGCGATGTGACGCCCCACACGGGCTGGGCGCGCGTGCTGGCGATTCTTGAGGCGGGGACGGGATTCGGCTTCCTGGCCGTCGTCATGGGCTACTTTCCCGTGCTGTACGGCGCGTTTTCGAGGCGCGAGGTGAGCATTTCGCTCCTCGACGCCCGGGCCGGCTCGCCGCCAACCGCAGCCGAGCTGATGCGCCGCCACGCCTACTCGGGCGGCGACGCGGCGCTGGCGCTGCTGCTGGTCGAGTGGGAGCGCTGGTCGGCCGAGCTGCTCGAAAGCCACATTTCTTACCCGCTGCTCTGCTACTTCCGCTCGCAGCACAACAACCAGAGCTGGATCAGCGCTCTGACCGCCGTGCTCGACACTTCGGCGCTGCTGATTGCCGGCGTGGAAGGGCGCGAAGCCCGCCAGGCGCAACTGACGTTTGCCATGGCGCGGCACGCGCTTGTGGATCTGGCGCAGATTTTCGGTTTGGCGCCAGTGGCCAACATGGCGGACCGCCTGCCTCCCGAGCGCTACCGGCAGCTTTACGATCTGCTCTGCCAGAGCGGCGTGAGCGTCTGCCGCGATGGCCACTCCATGGAACGTCTTACCGAGATGCGCGCACTCTACGAGGGCTACGCCCAGGCGCTCAGCGACTATCTGCGCATGCCGCTGCCGCCGTGGATCGGGGAACATCCGCACAAAGACAACTGGAAAGCAGTGGCCAAACTGCGGGCTCGGACCGAAGCGACCGCGCAGCCGGGGCGGCCCGCACCCACAGTCGACGCCGCGCAAGCCATCGCGCGCCTCGTCGACGATCACCACGATTTTTGAGCTACGCCAGGGCCACCTTTACCGCCTCGCTGACCAGCCTGCCCTCGGCACGCAGCCCGTCGGCGGCCAGCCGCGCCTGCACCGCTTTGATCACCATGCCCATCTCCTTCGGGGTGGGCTTCTGGCCCGCTCCCTCGGCGATCTGCGCGACGACGCTGCCAACGAGTTCGGAAAGCTCTTCGCTCGTGAGCGCCTTGGGCAGAAACTCCTCGATCACTCCAATTTCCGCGGCTTCCTTGGCCGCCAGTTCGGGCCGGCCACCCTTGGTGAACTGCTCGATCGAGTCGCGCCGCTGCTTGATCATCGTGGCCAGAATCTGCTCCGACTCCGCCGCCGTCAGCTCCGTGCGCTTCTCGATCGCCTTGTTCTTCAACGCCGTCGTAATCAGCCGCAGCGTGGTCGTGCGCTCGGAATCCCGCGCTTTCATTGCCGCGATCGTCTCTGCTTTTACCCTTGCTTCCAGTGTTTCGCTCATGGCTTGCTCACCCATTTCCGCAATTGTTATCTCCTCCGATTGTATCTAAACCTACTCTTAGCCGGGATACAGTCCACACACCTCACACGGAACACTCGGCCTTCACATAAATCACAGATGTGTGTATTCTGTGATTGGCGCTGGTGGGAAATGACCGCCAAGCCGCGCCAGATTTTTGAGGAGATTCGACCCATGTTCCGCAAAACCCGCCTGTACACGCCCGGTCCGACCCCGCTGCTCCCAGCCGCCCAGTTCGCCATGGCCGCCGCCGACATCCACCACCGCACGGCGGAGTTTCGCGCGCTGTATACCAAGGTTCTGGCCCAGTTGAAGGAGTTCGTCGGCACCCAGAACGATGTTTTGCTGCTCTCCTGCTCAGGAACGGGCGCGATGGAGGCCTCGGTTTCGAATCTGACTTCGCCGGGAGACCGGGTGCTGGTGCTCTCCGCCGGTAAATTCGGCGAGCGCTGGGTCGCGATTGCCAAGGCCTTCGGCTGCACGGTCGATCTGGTCAGCGCACCGTATGGCGAAACCTTCGATCTCGAAGCCGTGAAGGCGGCGCTCAAGCCGGATACCAAAGCCGTCTACATGCAGGCGACTGAGACCTCGACCGCGACGCGGCACTGCGTCCAGGCGATCGCCGAGCTCCTCAAGACGGCGGAGTCGCCGGCGATTCTGGTGGTCGATGGCATCACCGGCCTTGGCACCACCCACTTCGATGTGGACGGGCTGAACGGATCCGGGGCCATCGATGTGCTCATCGGCGGCTCGCAGAAGGCGGTGATGATCCCGCCCGGGCTCGCGTACCTGAGCGTGAGCGACAAGGCCTGGGCGGCGATGGAGATGAGCAAGAATCCGCGCTACTACTTCGATCTGCGCAGGGAGCGGAAGTCCGCGAAGCTGGGCGAGAGCGCCTACACGCCGTCGGTTTCGCTGATCGCGGGCCTGGGCGCGGCGCTCGACTACATTGCCGGGCAGGCTGGTGGAAACCTCGCCGAGGGCCGGAAAGCGCTGATCGAGAACGCGGAAACCTGCGCCGCTATGACCCGCGCCGGCCTGGTTGCGCTGGGCTTTACGCTGTTTTCGCCGACGGCGCCGTCTGCGGCGGCCACGGCAGTCTCCGTGCCCGAGGGGCTGGACTCCGGCACGGTCGTCAAGGAGTTGAAGGCCAAGTTCGGTGCCGTCATCACCAACGGGCAGGGCGATATGAAGGGCAAGATCTTCCGCATCGCGCATCTGGGTTTCTTCGACTACATGGACACCATCGCGCTCCTCGGCGCGCTTGAATTCATTGCTCGCGACACGCTCAAGCTGCCCGTTCAGTTCGGCCAGGGACTCGCCGCCGCGCAAGCGGTGTACGCGAGCCGCAAGGCCGACGAAGCGTTTGCGAATGCTTGCCTCTGCGGCCGCGCCGTCTGCTGCCGCTCGTAAGTCTCGCGTTCTCAGAGATTTGTCATCCCGAGCGAAGCGAAGGATCCGCTTCTGCGGCGATGCCCGATTAGGAAACTCCGAACCAGAAGGCGCAACGATGCCCGAACTTACCTTTGGCGAAAAACTCATCCTCGCCCGCAAGCAACTGAACCTCTACCAGTACCAGATGGCGGAGAGGCTGGGCGTCCACCCCAACTCGATCTGGAAGTACGAGCAGGGCGAAGGGAAGCCGCAGGCATCCGTGGTGCGGATCTTTGAGATCTTCTGCGCCCAAAACAACATCCAATTCGACGAATTTCTGCCTGCGAATCAGGCCAAAGGCCCCAAAATGAAGATCGTTCTAGCCGAAAAAGTCTCTCCCGCCACGCTTGCCGTCCTTGCCTCCGAGCCGGACTGGCAGATTCTCACGCCCGACGACATTGCCAAACTCCCCGGCAAGCTGCCGGAAGCGCTGGCCGATGCCGACGCGCTCGTCGTCCGCTCCGCCGTACAAGTGGACGACGCGCTGCTCGAACACGCGCCCAAGCTGCGCGTGATCGGCCGCGCCGGCGTGGGCGTGGACAATATCGACGCCGACTCGGCGACCCGCCGGGGCATCGTCGTGATGAACACCCCCGGCGCGAACGCGGTCGCTGTCGCTGAGCTGACGCTGGGCCTGATGCTGGCTTTGGCGCGCAAGCTGCCGCTCGCCAACAGCACCATGCATGCCGGCAAGTGGGAGAAGAAATCCCTACAAGGGGTGGAACTGCGGGGCAAGACGCTGGGTATTCTCGGCCTGGGGCGGATCGGCCTCGAAGTGGCCAAGCGCGCCGCAGGCTTCGGGATGACGCTGATTGCACATGACCCGTTCGTCTCCGCGGCCGTGGCGCGCGAAGCCGGCATCAGGCTGGTTTCGACGGAAGAGCTTTTCGCCGGCGCCGACTACCTCTCGCTGCATGTCGGCCTGACGCCGCAAACCACCGGCATCGTCAACGAGCGAACGATCGCCACGATGAAGAAGGGTGTGCGCATCCTCAACTGCGCCCGCGGCGAGCTGATCGAGGAAGCGGCACTGGTGGCCGCGCTGCAGTCCGGCCAGGTGGGAGGAGCAGCGCTCGATGTTTTCCCCGTCGAGCCGCCCAAAGACTCGCCCTTCGCCGGACTCGCCAACGTCATCCTCACCCCGCATATCGCGGGCTCGACCGACGAGGCGCAGGAGGCGATCGGCATCCAGCTCGCCCGCCAGGTGCGCGAATACCTCAAGCTGGGCGTGGTCCAGAACGCGGTCAATGTCGCCTCGCTGACGCATGAGGAATACGTTCAGCTTGCGCCGTTTATCGACCTCGCCGGCCGGCTGGGGAATTTCCTCTCGCAGGCCGCGCCGCGCAACATCGAGAGCATCCACCTGACGTATTCCGGCGCGCTGGCCGAGGGCAAGACCGACCTGCTCCGCAACGCCGCCATCGCCGGCTTGCTGGCTCAGACCGAGCATGTGAACCGCATCAACGCGGCCACAGTGGCGCAGGAGCGAGGGATCCGCATCCACGAAGAGAAGCACGAAAGCCGGCGAGGCGGCGTTTCGAACGTCCTGTCGATCACCCTCCACGACGCCAGCGGTTCGACGAAAGGCTCGGCAACCGTCCTGCATGGCGACCACCCCCGCCTGCTGGCCTTCGACGGCATGGACATTGAAGCTCCGCTCGAAGGTTCGCTGCTGGTCTGCCGCAATCTCGACGTTCCCGGCGTCATCGGCAACATCGGCACCGTGCTGGGGCAGCAGGGGGTCAACATCGCCAACTTCGCGCTGGGCCGCCAGCGTGTTCCGCAAGCCAACGAAGCCGGTCCGCTCAAGGCGCTCTCCGTCGTGCAGGTCGACGAGCCGATCGGCCCGGAGGTGCTCGAAGCCCTGGGGAAAATCCCACACCTGCTGCAGGCGCGACTGGTACGGCTGGGGTAGTTTGTCCCATGTTGCTCTGAATCCGGCTTTCCCCAAAGGCCGGATTCAGATTTCCGTCACCGGAATCGCCCGAAAGCCGTTCGCAAACGGAAAGCTGTTCGGCGCGCGGCAGACGACCGAGCCGCTGGCCACGGTTTTCGTCCCGAGAGCATTGCGCACGTATTCCAGATTCGCCGTGTCGCGGTTGTCGGGCACCTCTGTCCATTTCGCTTCGAATAGCTCGATGTTGCCGGCCACTTCCGCCACAAAATCCACCTCGCGCGTGCGGTCGCGCCAGAAAAACAGGCTGCCAACGCGGCCCGCTTCGCGCTCCCGCGCCCGCAACTGCGCAAAGACAAAGGTCTCCCAGACCGCGCCCACCGCCGGCGAGCCGCGCAACTCCTCCACGGTCCGGATGTTGAGCAGGGCGCAGAGCAAGCCGCTGTCTGCGATGTACAGCTTGGGGCTCTTGACCATCGACGTGGTGCGGTTGTTGAAGTACGGCTCCAGCAGCACCACCTGCCCCGACGCTTCCAGCATGGAAAGCCACTGGTTCGCCGTGGAGGGAGAAATGCCCACGTCGCGCGCCAGATTTGCCTTATTCAGCACATTGGCCGAACGCAACGCGCAGGCGCGCAGGAACCGCTCGAAATCCCGCAAACTGCCCACATTCGCCAGAGCGCGCACATCGCGTTCCAGATACGTGGCTAGATACGAGTTGTAAAAGGGCGCCAGATCGATGTCCAGATTGGCGTAGAGCTCCGGGAATCCGCCGCGCACAATGGCCGCCTCGACGCTGGTTTCAGGCCGCGCCGCGCGAATCTCGGCCAGCGATAGGGTCGCCAACTCCAGAATGTCCGCTCGGCCCGCGAGCGACTCGGAGACGTTCTGC
>Ga0209208_10007360_pt1 | contig 14933 bp, 16 predicted proteins | sample S1TSphfallax_3_FD_187694 | JGI IMG/M metagenome (GOLD analysis project Ga0209208, IMG submission 187694) | Host-associated microbial communities from peat moss isolated from Minnesota, USA - S1T2_Fd - Sphagnum fallax MG (SPAdes) (version 2) | ecosystem: Host-associated > Plants > Peat moss >...
ATAAAACAAAACTATTTATTTATTTATTTATTTATTGACAAACTATTGGGTTGAATACATACTACTAGAATGCCACTTAACTAAAATTGGGAGTGATGAGGTTTTTTCCAAAAATTCACAAGAGGGTGGTGGTGGTGTTGTTGTTGGTGATGAAGCAAAGCTAAAATAATAAAAATTGACCCATAATTTTTTTAATAAATAATTTAAAAATCTAATTAAAACCCACTTAACAATTTGTTGGTCAATAAGTTAGATTATCTAGTTTCAATTAAGTAGTCCAAATAACTTAGAGTTCCCAAATTTCCAATAATTTAGAGTTTTTTTTAATATTTTCAAGGAGGCTGAGGAATAAGGAAAAGGAGAAGTGCTGAAAATACCAGATAAAATATGATGTTTAAAGACTTAAAGACAAATTAGACAAGAATTAAGAAAATTAATCAAACCCCCAAAAAACCAAAATGAAGACAAACAAAGGTTTTTCTTTTTTTTTTTTCTTTTTTGTTGGAGAAAAAGGGTTAAATGTTTTTTTAGCAATTGCAATTTCATCAAAATTCTCACCCCAAAACAAAAATAAAATAAAATTTCAAACAAGATTTCCAGACCCAAGAAAAAGGGGAAATAAAAAGTAGCATAAACTTAAATAATTATAAAGTAATTACTTAAGGAAAACCAAAGGAAAAAACCCACAGAAAAAGGAAAAAAAAGACAAAAGAAAAAGACCAGAAACAAGGAAGAAAGGGGAAAAAAAAAACACATTTTTTGTCAGAAAATGAAAGAAAGCACAAATCACATGAAAAATGCAAGAGCAATAGCAGCAGCTTCTCTGCCCAGCCATTGCCTCATCATCTCTTGTCCAAAATCCTCACCCAAACTTCAGATCTGGACTCAGATCTTCTTCATCATCATCATCATCTTCTTCTTCTTCTTCTTCACGCAGATCTGTATTACTCAGATCTCCTTCTTCTTCTTCTTCTTCTTCATCCAGATGTTACTGAATTCATGGTTTTCTGTAAGAGTTTGGGAAGACACAGACAGACAGACAGACAGACAGACAGAGATTTGTCATTGGGTTCTTCTGTTTTGAGCTGCTATTTTGGACTTGTTGGTTGTTGTTGTTGTTTCCTGCTTGCTTCGTTTTTGTTTGGGTAGGTGGGTGGTGTTTTTTTTGGGGGAGGGGGGTTGTTTTGTTAGGAGCAGAAAATGGGTACTGGAGAGTTCTTCAGATCCAGTTTCAGACAAAGACTTTGGTGAGTACCTTCTTCCCTATCTTGTTTGCTTTTCTTCTTCTTCTTCTTCTTCTCTCTCTCTCTCTCTCTCTCTCTCTCTCTCTCTCACACACACACACACACACATTGACTCTTTGTTTCCTATGATTTTTGCGTGGTGGGTTTGTTTTGGGTCTTTTGGGTTCCTTTGATTCTTGTATATGGAAGTTATTTCTCATTTCCTGGTGTGAAGAAGTTCTTTCTTCTTTTGTCTTCAAGAAATGGGTGAGAGATGATGAAGTCCCAACCCCCATCTGCTAAAAAAAGATTTTGGTGCATTTCGGTTTCATTTTCTCTTCTTGTCACATCTGATTTTTTTCCCATCTTGCACACCAAGAAATGTATGTGCATTTTCTTCTGCAGCATCCAAGAGTACCCAATAGAGGATCACAGCTTGTTTGTTTGCTTGTTTGTTTGCTTGGTTTGTTTGTTTGTTGTTTGTTGGTGGGATGGGGGTGGAGGCACACTTGCTGTTGGCATTGCAAGCACTTGCAATAGGTATTTAGATAATGTGATTGCTAAGATTTGAAATTTGCTGTTGAATGGATCTTCCATGCGCAAAACTTGTCTTGGCGGGCAGTTGCAGTAATTCTTAAATTAGGGTAAAAGCCACAAATGGGACACAAAAGAATTTGCACATTGCTTGTTGATGCAATGGATGCTTTGTTGTTTCTGTTCTTTCATCTTTGATCCTGTTTGGAATGATCGCTGAGTTGTGAATTTTGCAGTGTTTATCTTTGAATGCCATGTGCTTTGTTTGTTTGCACTACTACTAGGTCTGCAATCTTTCTGTACTTGAATTATGTCATACAGTCTTTCTGCACTGGACAAAGTGTGAGGTGCCTGATGAGATTTTTTCCCCTCTCTTGTGGAATTCTCAGGTGGGTGGAGACGATTTCACATTGAAATACTGTGAGAATTGAACAGAAGGCATGTTCTGGGTATGGAATTTCAATTTGCTACTCGATCAAATTTACAGTGAAATTCTGTCAGAACTGAACAGAAGGTGGTGTGTTTCGGGTCTGGAAGCTCAATTTGAACAGACGGTGGCATGGTTTGGGTATGGAAGCTCAATTTGAACAGAAGGTGTGTTTTGGGTATGGAAATTCAATTTGCTACTCCATCAATTTTGCAGTGACATTCTGTGAGAGGTGAAGAACAGAAGGTGGTGCGTTTCAGGTACAGAAGGCTATTTCCGACTCTATCACTCCCAACTTTTAGGTCATAAGATTCTTGGGCATGAGAAACCAACCACAATGGAGGCATTCTATTCTTGATTCTTTGCTGATTCATCATGCAGATGTAATGCTTGTTGTCAGCATGTTTCTGTTTGAGTCAATTTGAATAATATTAGATTCTCTTTAATTTGACACTGTTGGTATCACAATTGCTGTTTTGTATGTACAACAAAAGGAACAAAGAGCATCTCCAGCAGTGCTCAGTGTATCACCCTGCAAAAATATTTCTCACATCCAAGTTTTAGTTATTTACCTTTTTTCCCATCCCCACCCATAATACTAAAACCAGGATTGCAAATAGGTGGGAGACTAGTAATAGCGACCCACTTGGACCAATCAAACTACCTAGCGAATCAAGAGCAGGTGTTAGGCCTTGCTGTGCCTTTTACCAGCCTCTGCAAACTGTGCAAAAATACTGGGCCAAAACCATTTTGCTGAGCCAAACTGGCTTGTTTTGACTTTTCTTCATCCAATTTTAATTTGCAGGGTCACCTACTGAGCACTGGTGGAGTTGCTCTAACTGTGTCACATGTTTGTAACAAAATCCAAGAATAGGTAGCACCTGGAGACTTATGGTCAGAATGGGTCTTGACTCCTGACAGGGTATAGGGGTGATTGATTCAATCAGGCAATGGGCTTGTGCTCGACTTGTGGAAAAGTAGCAGCAGCAGCATGTGGAATGCGTTCCAAATCTCTCTTTGAAGTGCTATGGGTACAGGAAGTGGTAGTGCCAATGCTGCTGACCAATCAGCATCAGCTGGATTTCTGCCCCCACTTCATCCTCAACCCCAGCTAATTAGCACAGCTGCTTCTGCTGCAAGAGCCAGCCGTTACAGAGGCGATACTACAGGCTTAAGAGGCTCCTCCTCTGTTCCAACTTTTGCGACCTACTGGAAAGTTGCCGGTGAGGAAAACTCACGAACACTTGCAGACTTACCAGCAAGTCATTCAGCATTTCAGGGAGTTCAAGATGGATTCAAGCTTTTTTCCAAAGCTCTCAAATCCAGTAAGGGCAACAAAGGAGGAGGAGGAGGAGGAGGCAGCTATGCTTATCCTGGGAGCCCCCCATCGAGCCCTCGGTGGTGGTCAAAAGGAATCACCTTTGCTGCTTTGGCTGGACTGGCTGTGATTCTGTTGTATCTGGGCTTTCTTATAGGCACTCTCTTTCTCCAGCAGCAGGAAGCACTACAATTTGCCATTGTGATTGATGGCGGAAGTACCAGCACTCGTGTGTATGTCTATGGCTGGGCACATTCCATGAATGAGCCTCTTCCTGTCATGGTCAATCCAACCTATAAGCATAACACGAATGCACCCTTTGGCAGCAGAGTTCCTGGACAACAGCGCTTGTATAAACGAGTGGAGACAGAACCAGGCTTGGACAAGTTGTTTCACAATGCTACTGCCATACATGATGTGCTCGCACCGTTGCTCGATTGGGCTGGAAAGCAGATCCCCAAGTATGCCCATGGCAACACACAAGTCTTTCTTCTTGCAACTGCTGGGCTTCGCAGGCTACCAAAGGAACAATCTGAGTGGATTCTTGATGCGGCCTGGTTGGTGCTCAAGAAGTTCCCATTCATATGCCGAAGGTCATCTGTGAAGGTCATTGAAGGGCTGGAAGAGGCTTATTATGGATGGATTGCCCTGAATTACAATGCCGGCAGGTTGGGTCATATTCCAAAGTTGTCAACTTTTGGAGCTTTAGACTTGGGAGGTTCATCTCTACAGGTCACCTTTGAAACAACAGAAATTCCACAGGGACAAGACTATGGGGTGAATTTGACTGTTGGGTCCACAAATCACCACTTGTACGCAATGTCGCATGCAGGCTTTGGTCTCAATGATGCTTTTGAGAAGTCAGTTGCCCAATTGCTGCTTCAAGAGCTTGGCTCAAAGAAGATGAAGAAAGTGACTGATAACCGCATTGAAGTGAAGCATCCATGTCTGCAAGCAGGCTACAGTCAACCGTATTCATGCTCCACCCATTGCATGCTACCGCCTTTGTCGTCAGGCAGGGCACTGGGACAGATTGGTACTGGTACTGAAACAGGTGCCAGTGGTGGTGCTGCCCAGGTGGTGCTTACAGGAGCTCCAAATTGGGTGGCATGCAAAGCACTGGCTGATGAAGTTGTTGCTTCCTCTGAAAATGGTACTTGCAAAATGGCGCCTTGTGCACTTGGCAAGCTCCAGCCACTCCCCGAGGGTAAGTTCTATGGGCTGGCAGGGTTTTTTGTCGTGTACAAGTTTTTTGGGCTATCAGCCGATACCTCCCTCAATGAATTGCTACAGAAAGGGCAGGAGTTTTGTAAGCTACCTTGGAAGGATGCAGAGGCAAGTGTTGAGCCACAACCCCATATTGATCACTACTGCTTCCGTGCACCTTACTTAGTTTCACTGCTTCGACATGGGTTGCATCTTCATGACAGCCAAGTTGTGATTGGGTCAGGCGACTTTGCTTGGACCTTGGGTGCTGCACTCTGGGAAGCAGGAGCCCTGACTTACCACCATGTTGGAACACAGGGATTGGCTCCCCTTGCAAACTTTCATGTAGCTCTTGCCCTGGCAGTCATTTTACTGCTGGTGGTCATGCTGGTCAGCACTTCATACTTCCAACACAGACAGACACGGCTATGGCGTCGTGGTTATTTGCCTCTCTTTAACCCATCTCACACCAGCTCCAAATGGATGCCTGTTCTTCTGCGTCCACAAAGCCGTCCAAGCGGCCCTACAAATGGTTCTCTTGCCCGTGGTGAGCATCTTTTTTCTTCTCCTGACTGATCCTTGACTTTCCAGAGCTGCACAATTTGTATCCCATGGAACCCAAATCTGTTGTAGAGATATCCTGTCTCCTCCTGTGTGGGTAGCTGACAGTTGCCAGGCATGTACTGTAAGCTCTTGAGTTTACTGAGCTGGACATCTCTGTTTTTCACTGGTCATAGAGAACTAGACCTGGGACCTCGTTTTTGGAACCTAAAGCAGCAGCTGCGCCTCACAGCAAATTCTGACAAGGATTCTGCATTGGGAGGGACGTCTTGCAGGAGATGGGGGAGTGAAGATATCATCACAGAGCCCACAGATTGCTGCTTATAACCAGACTTTTGGGGTAGGATGGACTGTTCGACCACCTGTAGAGCAGGAAGGTGTACAAATGATGGGTTCAATTCCACTTGCAGGGACCAAGACACCAGAACGAAGAATGCAGCAGGCGGCAGGGGCTCCAAAATTGCAAAACCGACGAACTCAATCAAGAGAGGAACTGATCTATGAGATAGAAACTCACCTTATGAGAGGTTGATTAACACTCCAATGATGATCAGCATGCTTACAGTTCTCTCTGGTGTGGCTGGCTAGCTGTGGGTCATCATCATAACCAGAAGCTTTTCTATTGTACACACTTATGAGATTGTTGGCAAGTCTGTAGTGACGATTCTCCTTCTTCCCAGGGTTGTGATATCTTGAATGTCCAATGGGAAGGAAAGATTTTTTTTCATTCTTTGGCAGGCTTTTATCAGCATATTTATTTATCATCAACAGCACTAATCATTTGCCTTTTTCATGCAAGGCATCTCAGGTCTAAGGTTTAGGGTTTATATGTACATTGGATTTTTACCATCTGCTTGACAACCAATGCAACTTCATCACTCTCCCCTTGTGGGGAGTGCTGCTGGCTCTGTATGTACAGATGCTCTATTTTTCAGCTTCTGACTTTGTCGACAATCTGAATTAAAACAGGGGTCAATTTTCCCATTTATCAGAAAACCCACCCTTCCTGTGATTCAAGGATGAACAAGGGGGTCTGGGATCCAAGTGGATGGCCAAGTGCAATATGCAGATTTGATATATCAATGAAACAAAGACAAGCAACTTGTCTGAACTCACTGGCTGAGACTGACACTGTCTTGTAATGAAAGAGACTCACTTTTGCAGATGGGTCCAGATTCATTTTATCTATTTTCTGCTATGAATAGCATGAAGGGTGATTGTGTTAGGCAGTCATGGTTGTATGGGTGCAGGCCAGCTTTTTGGGTGTTGCAATTTATGGCTTGGCTGGCACACATGAAGAAGGCCTGAAGACTAGAATGTCACAGTTATCTGCTGAGCTTGTATGTGTTCAGATGTTAGTGCTGTATGGGAAATTGGATTCCTAAATGGATTGCATGTTCTGATATATGAATCTTGCTGCATATTTTGTGCTTACATGTAATTGTGGATTGAAAGCTTCCTTACTTGAACTAAAAAGCTACCAGGCACTGCATGTGGAATACAGAAAGGAAAAAATCATGCCTTTCTGCAATTTTCAGTGTGCCCTTTTCTGTGAACAGAGTTGTGGGAGAGGAGCATCAATACTTAAGATGTGTTGAGACCTTTGAAAGGTTGTCTGGACCCTTGTGTTTTGATGTCTTGGGTTCTTGTATCAGCAGCACAAGATTCATATGCTTCTGCAACAGATCTCTTTTTATGTTGGTGGAAGGACTTGGGGCATTCTCTTCAGTATCCTGATATGGTTACAACTTCTGTACTTTGTTCCAAAGTTCTGCACTTTGCTAGCACCCCTGAATCTAGATGCGCTGTGTGTGAGAAGGTTGCAGTTCATGCCTATAAATCATCAGAGGTGGTGCTTTCTGACACAATCAGTAGATTCATGCTTATACCCACTGTTGGGAGCTGATCAAGTGAGTGGATAACATTGTGATAGATAAGTCACTATCAGAGACATTACTGTCGATGGTCCCTGAACAGGTGAGAGACTCTCACTGTTGTTCATACTGCTAGTCTTACTGTTCTTGTTTTTAGTTCTCTATCCTTCTGTGTTTTTTTCTTCCCAGTTCTTTGTCACACTTTGACTTCAAGTATAAGTTTTAACCTTGTTGTAACTTTGATGATGGGGTATGAAGATTTCTCAATTCTCAGGAGAGCTGTTAATATTCAATCTTCAGCTTTGGGTTAAGCTTTAGTTGCAGGTTATTATTATGATGCTTAAGTGTGGGTGATGCTTACACTTTGTGACTTTTCCTTGTATGCGGTTTTGTATGAAGAAATTGCCAGGGATCATGGAGCTTACACCCCAGCTGAGATAGAATCTGGATCTTCCTTGAATCTTCCATTGCCAGCTATAATCCTGCCAGGTACTGTGCACGCCATCTTTTCGAAACTCACATAAACCTCCAATTCTGGTGTTGTAGGAAAAATTCTGAGCAGTTGGTAACAAAACTTCCAAACCACTTTGGAAGTAACTATTGTGTGGAGGATAAGTTCAGTCTAGCAAATCTTTGAAGTATTTTGGCTTGGCGTTATTTGTTGGAGAAGATTTGTCACAGCTCAGGGTGTAGTAATCAGAGACGACACTGGCAAATGAGGGTGTCTGTATTAGTACGTACTCTGCAGCCAGTGTGTAGATCTGATCCCAACCAGGCACTGATGACTACACAAAATTGGTTTCAGCTGGATTTCAGCACTCTCGCCATCACATTTGTATTAGGATTTTTGCAGGCTGCCAAATGATCTTTGGTATGAATTGCAAAAGGCGACACTAAAAACATGCAGATTCATTCAAAAGAAATTCAGAAGGAAAAATGTGTGGACAAAGTCATATGTTCAATCCATGCACTCATAGCTACAACTTCCAAACATTGGGGTAGAAAATATATGCTACTTTGTTATGGATTCAAAACAAAAGAAGAATCTATAACAAGGTTAGTCTATGCTTGAACTTTTATGTGAGATCATTGGTCTCAAAGTGTTGGGCATTGAACTTGTAATGCATGACATGTCATGTGTGGTATACCCAATTTTCAAGTTTCTTGATGCACAACAAAATCCTGTCCTAAATGAACTTTACAATGGTATTCACATCATAATGAGGAACAATGTTTTATATTGTGCTGATTTTTTTGCTACTTTGTGAATTCTTTTTTTTAAATAAATTGAAAACACCTGTTTTTTCAATGTAAACTGTGTTTTTCCAGCAAAAATTCATCACTTCTGAGAAATCATGGAAAAAGAAAAAGAAGAATATTGTGAGGAATATGTATTATATAAATAGTCATTATGGAGGACCCAATGAAATGATGGTTGGTGGTTATTAGCTGAGTCAAACCCGTGGCCATTATCTGACATAATTGGCACTCAAGTCATTAGGGATTTTGCAGACTATTTGGTGGACCTTACAGTGTTGTATGTGCCATTGCATGCATTTGAACTAGCTGATGCTATGAAGCTTACAGTTAAGAGTGGAATCTCTCATGACTGGCAATTATGTGATGTGAAAATGAATGAAACAACATCTTTTGAGATTAATTTGGTGTTACTAGTTCAAATCACATGATGAATCACATTGAATGTCATATTTGCATTTATGGCAATTCACCAACTACAACTCAAGAAATCCTAAGTAAAAGAATTATGTGACTTACAAATGCATTTGTTTTTTATGGATAGGTAGGTTCCAAAGAAGATTTTGTAACTCGTGGTTGGTTTGGCTAAAGGCACGATCAATGGTATGATAAATCCCTTTTTTCTCCAAGGATGCCAAAAAGCTAGTAGCTTTGCTACAATAATAAGTTTTGTTGTTCAATAATCCTATCTAGAAGGGAACATTGTTTGTTAAGAGGTTTTGTTTCAAGTGAAACAAGTTATGCGATGATAATTTCCATTGTGTGGGCACATGTAGCACCATATATATAGTGAACCCCAATTAGGAAGTGGAGTTGGACATGAACTCTTAAAAACTTACAAGCTTCAATTTGTTCTGAAATGAGCTCTCCCAACTACAACTAGTATTCCTCATTGTTGCAAGGAACTAGAGACTTGGTCAAGACACAAAAGTGCATGAACAAGGTTTTCTAATAAGCACGCAATAGCACATGAGCAAGATTCTCCACATATTTCCAATTAGACATGTTTTCCTCCATTTCCTTCAACAAACTACAATTGTTTTTCTTGATTTTATTTCATGTGCCCAAAACCGTGAAAAGCATTTCAATGTTAAAAGGTTAGTAGTTCTAAAACTTCAATTGTCATCAAGATTACCAAGCCATACAAACAAAGCCCCTTGAGGAAATTGAACCCATTATTTGTTTAACAGAGTCAAAGATTAAAAAAACTTAAATGATGCACACATGAAGCTTATAACTTGTCAAGAACAATAGACCCCATATTGGGCTTGATGAATTGGTCTAGGCTAGATGGCTATCCATTACCACTAGTTATGTATGTAAAGTTTAGGAATACCTTGTTCTTTGTGGGTTGTATACATCATGTTCACCTGAGCAAATTAGGAGCAAAGCTATCATGCACATTCCTTTTGCCTCACACCCATGTGACCTTCCCTTTGATTCCACCATCATGTCCATGAACACCAACAACACCATGGCCATGCTGTGCATCCCTAAATTGATCATCAAAATATGTAGTAATTATTTTTCATCAATAACATCCCATTCAAGCCTATGATGTGTAGTATACAAAATTTTTGTTGCAAACACCAACAACACAATATCACCAATATCAATGTGGGTATCATTTAGACCAAGCCCGTCCATGGAACCAACCTCAAAAGGAACCAACTTTGACGAAGATGCTTTCATGGCTTTTGATAGATTGCATCATGACAAGGACTCTATTCACATACCAACAATGAACTTGGAAGTTGGGGGTGCTTAAGTCCAATGAGACACAAAATGGATGAGGATGATGGGAACAAATTGATGAAAACATTCCCATCACTGTCCTGCTTGTGTGAACCAAGAGTTTGATTCAAAGATCTTCCATTGGGCCACAACACTTGGAAGTAATAGTTTGTTGATAGCTAGGGGAAACTCATCCTTGTTTCAACCTTATAACAACAAAGGAATAAAAATGATGAGGTCAAAGAAAAGAAGGCCACAATTATAAACAACATGAAAACATCAACAACAATAGCTAATCCTCATGTAACATCCCAAATCTACTTCAAGTTGTTATGATATATAAGTTACAAATCAGGATTGCAAAAAAACCTCAAATTGGGTTGGGGAAGGCATTGCCAGTAAGTGTAATTAAAAAGCATTAATCAGCCTTTCATCGTTGAATACTTATGAGGCCGCAGCAGCTATTTCTGTTTCTTGATCTCACATATAACCAACATTGCAAACATCCCATTAAACTGCCCCCAATTCAAAATCTCCATCTGTTGCACTGCCATCTTTGATAGATAGGTTGCTTGTCTCCCTTGCCAGTAAACAGGGACCCAATGTGTCACTGAGCATTGCTGACAATTTAGTCACCCTTGCTAAGCCACCACATAATCCAATTACAATTGGAGTAGCATTCAGGGTAACCCACAACCACCCATCAACCTGCAACCTCATCATCATGGGTGGTGGCTTGCTCTGCAATTACATTTAGATGTCTGGGTGTGGATTTTCCTTCTTCGCAACTTGCTTGAATCCAGCAGGTGCAGATAATAAATACACAAAAGGAATCACACAATTGTCTTGATTTTAATGTCGGTATATTGCACCAGCAAATGAAGGGGGCGGAGATTATTAAGCAGGCAGTATTCAGCAGCAGCATGGACAGTGTCTGATTGTTAGGTACCTACCTGGTACCTCTCATGAGCATGGAGTTTCTTCAGTGCAAGTAGGTACCATTAGTTTCACTAAGGTGAGTGGTGCCCTCTGTGCAACTGCACAGAACTTGTCCATGTGAGACTCAGAAACTTGACCCATTTCATCAATATTAGCAATGGGTCTAAGTCTGCGGATGTCACGAGACAGAGGGGATTGCCATGGCGCATCCCACCATGCATACGGAAGCAGAGCTGTCTGAGCGCATTGTGGCACTTGGTTTTTGCATCCTAATTTGCCCCCAAAAGGTCGCCAAGTATGACCCCAACCCAACTGGCTTGCCAAACCTTCGCTCACAACTGATCGCTGAAAACTGCTGTAGTACACACTCGGGTGTGAATCCTCACTTTCATCAAGTGAATAAGCAGCTGCCAGTGCTCCAACAAGCTGAGCATACGTGGTGCTCACCCTTCGATATGCTCCTGACACAACAGCTATCCGTGCACGTGCTGCTAAGAAGAAGTCCACCATTGCAACCCAACGTGGCATCTCACCCCAGTCTTTTATTCTTTTGCGTGGTGGCTCGCCATGGTGTAGACTCATCACATCACTCACATTTCCTCCTGCAGCACTCAAGTATGCTAAATAGTTGAACTGGATCACCTCTGCTGATTGCCCAAGTAAACGCTTGATTTCTGGGTAGATTGCTGTTGTGTCTGATACCACCACCACCCGAGGCCGCCTGCTGTGATGATAATGTTGGGAATTCTTTTTCAGTCATCTAAACATTAACACTATGCAGTAAACAACATGACTGAGGCTAGAGATATTGCTTGCATAAAGCAGAGGGTTTTAATAGCTGAGGTTTGAGTGAGTGTTTTTCACCTGCCATTTTGCTGCTTCAATAACTGCTCAGCGATGCTATTGATGCAAGAAGAAGCAGCAATAGGTGCGGATCTGTCCTTCCGATGAAGCATACGAAGGTGAAGAGAAATATCAGGATCACTGCCACCCTTGAGAACCCATTGAACAGCCTCCTGAATGTCTGGGTTAGGTGCTATGAGTGCACGGAAAAGCTCGCCAAATGTATTAGGACGGGAGCTGGGAAGGGATGGGTTCCCCAACAGCTTAGTTGCAGCAGAGCGCATTGCAGGGTGTGCATTCTTCAGCACATATTGCAGGCCAATTGTGTCAATTGTGCCCCTGAACCAAATGATGGGATGAGTTGATTTGGTCCAGTCATCACATAAACATCTTGCAGAACGTGCAGTGCGCAGCTCAAATCTATCGATATTCATTATAAGAGGGCGCTTGTACTTGTGTTCACACTGATGAATTGCCCACAAACGCCTCACCTCTTTCATGCTGAAGGTCTGGTTTGAGAAGTCTAGGTACTCACCAAAAGCTGCTTTAGGTGGTGTCTGAGCTCGACCAACATTGTACACAACATTGGTCGCTCCACGCTCCCCTGCAATCAAATTGGCAGTTCACCCAACATAACAACAACCCTGACATTCAATAATTTACTGAAGACACCAGCAAAGCGTATGGCAAAACCATAGCAAGGTGCATGGTCAAACCATAGCAAGGCGCATGGAAAAACCATAGCAAGGTGCATGGTCAAACCATAGCAAGGCACATGGAAAAACCATAGCAAGGTGCATGGTCAAACCATAGCAAGGCGCATGAAAAAATCATAGCAAGGTGCATGATGTTGCAATGAGATCTTAATTAGTACAGTACCTATGATAAGGGAGCGATTGAGCATGATGGCGAGACCTGCAGCTGATAGCACCTTGTACATGTTATTGCCAAAGCCGTCTTGTTGGGGTTGCCCTATAACAAACCCATGTTTACAGAATTCTTCAGCTGGCAATGCTTTCACTCGGTCCACACCATACTCAGCCAAATAGGTTTGAATCATGCGGCGCACTCGTAAACTGGCTGCCCTTGTGTCACCAACTGTTGCAGATCCCATTTCCTCAGCTGTTGCACATGGCTTTGGAGGTTTCCATGTATGAGGAATAGCTCTTGGGAGATTCCAATCTGAGGACATGTACTCTTGCAAATCAATACCACTACTCCTGTTCGAGGGCAGCAGCACAGAATCATTACTATAATTCCCATCTACAACACTGTTGTCTACCACCACATCATCTGGTTCATCTTTGCCATCTACAATACTGTCGCCTGCCACTGCATCATCATCTGGTTCTGTATCATCATTTGTTGAGAATCTGCTGTCAGAATCTTGTTGAAAACCACCTTCTTCATCTGCTGCAACAAGGTCATCCTTGTCAGGTACAAGCTCAAGCTCATCTCCCGCCTCCTCTGCACCTGCCAATTTGCAGGTGAACCATGGGAGATGTCAGAACTTCTGATTCTTGATTTCTCTCTATGCATTGGGACAGTATCTATCTGCCACTCTCTCCAATGTCCAAATCAATTGCAAACTGCTTGACATGGCTTTCCTTCCATTAAAGAAGAAGAACCTTCTTCCATTGTACAAGTACAACAGGCTTCTCTGGTTACAAGCTTTGAACCAAGCTTCAACACAATTCATGAACATACAGGCAGGCAGAGAGATTTAGGCCAAACAGAACTTTGTGTTAGTTATTTTGATACCTGACATTACATCTCCATCTGCTTCTTCCTCTGATGTGAGTGTCGTCTCATTCTTCTCACGAGCATTCTGGCTCTCAGTCAAGCTGCCTTTGTCTTCATCATCAGCTGACCCAGTCAATCTTGCCACACTTGGATCCTCAGTGGGCTTGGACTTTACAATCTCGCTGCTTGTGAACTCTCCTTCTTCTTCATGATGCAGATCAACTCCAAGACCATGGTCAGCTGCAAGCTGCTGCTGCTGCTCAGCTGCTGGCTGATTCTCATCTTGTTTTTCTACAAAGCTCTTATTAGCCTCTGTTACCACCATCACCATCCCTTCTTCTGCATGGCTCTCAAGGTCTGATGAGTCATCAAGCTTTTTTTTAGCAACTGTTGTTGTCTCTCCTGGCTGATGATCAGCAGAGGTGGTGTTGCTGCTGCTGATATAAGTCTGGATTTGTGTTCCATCTTCAACACTCCCATCATCCACATTGTTGTGGCCATGGTAAATGGCAAATCCTGGCAACTCGTAGAGCCTCAAAAGCAAGCCAGAGCACAAGATGAAGGCACAAAACGCTGCAATTTTGATCCTGCCACAGCTTGCTCGCTTCTGCTCCCTTGATGCCATCATCATCCCTACCTCCTCATCAAACCACCACCACCACCACCTTCTGCTCCAACAACAACACACAAAAACAAACAAACCCAAAATTGGCAACAAAAACAACAACCCATGATGATGTTGCAAACTTGTACTAAAAACTTTCTTCTTCTTCTTCTTCTTCTTCTTAAGGTTTTTTTTCTTCTAGTACACATCCAAAGTGACAAAACAAACAAGCAAACAAACATAAGGGGAAAACACCCACCCACCTCTTGAAAATCACTACAAGAAGCACGTGCAGGAGGAGGATGAGAGTTTGCTTGCTGATGGGTTCATGATTGAAAAAAGCTCTAGAATTCTTTGAGCTCTACCATTGCAAATCCACAACCCAAAGCTCAAGTTCTCTCTCTCGTTGTTGTTGTTGTTGTTGTTGTTGTGTTATTATCATCCCCCTCAAACCAAACACTTTGGCTGCTGATACCAAAATTCTAGCTCCCATGCTGATGGATGCACTGATTGATTCCTAATTTCCTCATGCTCTCTTTCAAACCTCTCTCTCTCTCTCTCTCTCAACAACAGCACTTGAACTCCATGGGTGGCCACCCACACCACCATCATCGTGCCTCACTTCCCTCCCTCCTCCCGACAAAGCTCTCATGAAGACAACAGATCCGTT
>Ga0209208_10007361_pt1 | contig 14933 bp, 10 predicted proteins | sample S1TSphfallax_3_FD_187694 | JGI IMG/M metagenome (GOLD analysis project Ga0209208, IMG submission 187694) | Host-associated microbial communities from peat moss isolated from Minnesota, USA - S1T2_Fd - Sphagnum fallax MG (SPAdes) (version 2) | ecosystem: Host-associated > Plants > Peat moss >...
CAGAATTCAAATATCAAATTTCAAGTTCAAATAAAAGTATTTAAAATCAAAATGTCGATTTTTAGACTCAATATTGTTTTTTGAATTGAAATACTGATTTTTAGATTTGAAAATAATAATGTAGAAGTCAAATATTAATTTTTGGATCAAATAAGTTTTTTGAATTTAAATAAAAATTTCCAGAATTGAATTGTCAATTTTCAGAGTCAAATAAAAATATTCAAAATTGAAATGTCCATTTTTAGACTTAATTAATAATTTTCAGACTGAAAGTATTAATTTTGAGAATCCAAAATAATAATTTGGAATTAAAATGTCAGGTTCAAATCAAATGATTATTTTAAAATTTAAATGAAAAAATTTCAGAGTTGAAATATAAATTTTAATATTTATATTAAAATATTCAAAATTAAATTTTCCATTTTTACAATCAATTATAATTTTCTGAATTAAATATTAATTTTTGGATTCGAAAATATTAGTGTAGAATTCAAATATCAAATTTTAGATCAAATAAGCCTTTTTAAATTTAAATTGAAAATATCATGTTCAAATCCAAAATCTAAAATTCGAATAATGTTTTAAACAATTGAAATAACAATTTTCAGATTTGAATAAAAAATTCAAAGGTCAAATATTAATTTTGAGATTCATTATATGAATAGTATACATATGTGTATGCATATTATATATAATTTTAGTACATACATTAAAATACACCCCTATGTCATTGTAAAATACCTTTAGGATGTAACTAATTTGGTGACTATTGCGACTAATGGGACATATTAACCTATTTATGGATGAAAATAAATGTAAAATGAATCCAACCAATAGGATGAAATTTCTAATAGTTGCATCATAGTTGTGAGAATGACCAAAATAGTTGAAATTTGATCTTGTAATTGCAATATTCCAAATCTAGTCGCAAATGATTACAAGTCGCATGTAGTCGTAAATGGACTGGTTACATTTTGGCTGATTTCTATTAGTGTTATTACAATTCCAATTGGTATATTTCAAAAGGTCAAAAATGTCATTTGCTACAGATTTAGGTTCTGAATTGCTTTAAATAGTTATAAACCTATTTTTTTAAAACTTATTTTTGTTCTAAATTAACAATTATATTGAAAATAAATTATGATTAGTCCTAGGTTACATTGGGATAGGTTCTTGTTAATCTTAGGTTAGGTTTTAATTTGGACAAACTTGATCAATTTTACATTTTATTCTCATTTGGAATTAGGTGGACATTAACAAATCACTTCACATGAATGTATTCCTAAAAGAATTATTCTTGAACATTTTTGTGTGATCCAACAATTGCAAACTATTGTACATGTGCCAAAAAAACCAATGCTAAAAACAAGGAACACTTTCAATTTTAAAAGTTGTTATAATTGGTCTACAATCTACAAACTATTTTTTGTCTTACATACATTTCAAAATATGTGTAGTACCTTTTAGCCAACATTTCAAGGTTAAAATGAAACCATTGATTAACATTTAAATATTTCAATGTGAAGTAATAGAAATTTGAAAACCATAATGCTCCTAAACAACAACATTTCCATATGTCAAGTTGGAAACAATAACATTTCCATGGTCAAAGTAGGGTTGAACATTGGTCATCGATCATCACATGCTTCGTAAAACTCATGACACAACCTTGAAAATATGGTAGGTCGTCCTAGATCAAATAGTCTTTTAATTAGTAAAAGTCATTTGTTACACACACACATATTCTTTCACAAATTATTTGTTTTACATGAATGCGTTCCAACTTGCAACCTCACTCCCAAGTTTGCTTATGAATCACACAAATGCAAATAACCTATGTGATTTATAGATTTTATAACTAAGAAAACCACAAAAGAATCCAACAATTAACAACCCAAAACTCAATATGAATACTTTCTTTTTCGCTTAAAACCTTCTACAATAGACCACAAAGACTTGCAGACTCAAACTTATGAATGAATCCACTCAATAGAAATGCTAGAAGACTAATTTCAACCTTAATTATATAATGTTTCATTGTTGTAACTTTATCCCTTTATTGTCATGTTTACCCACACATGCATTATGAGCATTAGTAGAAAAACAAGTTTCTTTAACCATAACATTTTGTCAAAAAAAATCTATTTAAATAGCCACAAAAAAAAACCCTCCTCATTTTGGGCAAGTCGATTTTAAAATGTCCATTGTAATTAGATGGTCATTTTTTATTGGTCATTTCATTTATGAAGCAATGGATCATTTGTCAGTCAAATTAATATAATATGTTTAAATTTATTTTTAAAAATAAGATTATAGTGGTAGGTAGGTAAGTACTAAATAGGTGTAAATTGGTCAAAAAAGGTAGGTAATTAGGTAATTGTGGTAGCTTAACTACCCGACCTACCCTAGCTAAATAGCCCCCTAGACATGAACATAGATTGTAAATATTGGGAATTCAACCCTTCACTTTCATGTTGATAAAATCAAGTCCTTACCTTGATGGACTACAACTTCATAAGTTGTTAAATTTTGTCAACTTTTTATTTGACATCTTATAACGTTATATATTGTAGACTTATGTAAATGTACAATATAATTTTTAAAAATCAAGTATGTAACTTAATAGCTAAGTAGGAGGTGTATTGGCCATCGAATTACATATCAACCTAACTTATCATGGTACCTAGGTACGAACCACCGACCTATTACCTAGGTAGTAGGTACATTTACCTAGGTAAATAAGTAGGTACACCTACCTAAGGTAAACAATTAACTATTTATTAAATAACTAACTACCTACTTATTAAGTAGTTATTTACCTACCTAAATACCTACATACCTATTTACCTACCTACTTACTAGGTACTTAAGTAGGTAGCTATGATTGTACCTAAGTACATGGGTAGGATGTCATTTTTGTTTGTTCAACATAGTTAAATGTTTTGTTTGATTAGAAACCCAATGGCCATTTTGACCAAAGAATTTTTTTTGTTTGTTCAACTTGATTAAATGTTCCATTTGATTAAAAATCATTGGCTGATTAGACCAAAGATATCATTTTTTGTCCATTTTGATTAGATGTCCAATTTGATAGGTAGTCAAATGGGTCATCATTAATCAATAGGATGATTTTTATATTCAAAATCCAACATAATTAATATAAGGTAGGGATTAATAATAAGCATCATAAAAATTATCATAATATGTACATTTGGAATTCATAATATGTACATTAGTTGTTAATAAATTCAATTAATAGGATGTAAATGTGTAATTTATACAAAAGGTTCATAATAAAAAAAATATCATTAACAAAGTGGTATTTACCATTTCTGAATAACAGTTTGATGGACTTAATTACCCAAGCCCATTTTTAATTCAATTCCAAAAACCTAACCAAGATAAATCTTGGTTCTAGATTTGAGTGGATTCAAAATTGGATGGTTACGATTTTATTATTGCAATGGTAGGAATTAGCCCCTAATTTTATCATTAAAAATATTGAAACCAGACTTGGAATCTAGTTTTTAAACTAATTGAAAACTAGAACAAATTGATCTGCTCAAAAAATCTAGTCATAATTTCAATTCCATTTTGAGCCTTTCCAAAAAAAAAAGTTTTCATTTTTCAAACACATTATTTTCTTTTATTTTTACTTTTTCATGTTTTTCAAGCACATTGTTTTTTCATTTTTATTCAAACACAATTTCCAAATTCTCATAATTTTCATTTTTTTTTTCCCTTTCAAACTTTTGTGTGATTTTAAAAAATTCTTTGCATCAACTTCAAGCAAACATCAAGTTATAAGCAAGCTAAGTTGTGTATTGAGCACGTTCATGATTTTCTTGTTCATCATCTTATTCATTAACTAACTTTCTTTTTTCTTTTTTTGTTGTTTTTTCATTTTTTGTTCATTACATTACTCATTGTTTTATTGATTTTCTTAAGGCTTAAGAATTAAAGATATGAAAATTTTTATGGTTTTTTAAAATGAAGTGATATTTCTTCTAGATTTTCCATTCTAGGAAATGGAATTTTGTGGTTTTATTTTTGTTGAAAGTGTTGGTAAAAACAACACCCACAACAATAACTTTTTTGAAAAATCTTCAACCATGGATGCTACAATTTAGTAAGACTTGTTGGCAAAAGATCGAGATTTTTTGAAACCCTAAAGTTACATTGCCATGAAAACTTGGGCATTATATGCACCTTGCTTATCATCTTCCTCGAAGTTAAGTTTAAGTTCAACCCGATATCAACAACATAAATGTGTTATTTGTTACCCACTTGCACCAATTGCGAGAGTTCAAATGGGAATCATGACCTACAAGATTTCTACACTTCAAATACAATCTGGAAAGACTAGTAAATTGAATAAGAGAAAGATGGTAGTAACACTATTAAAAAATGGGTGATTTGTGACTAGTCTTGCAATTGGGTTTTTGAATTGTAATGACAATTTGTAACTCATTTGCAACTCATTGTAATTCAACGTATTTTTATAAGCATGAGTGCTACTGGACAAGTTGCATGAATTGCAACAAATGCAATGCACTATATAATGTGAAACTATATACATATGTAATTCATGTAACTTAAATACAACTATGTAAGTACAACTATTGTGCAACTTTAATACAACTAGTTTGCAACTACCGTAATAATGTTATGTTGACATAACCCATGTTATCTGATTCCACTTTAACTTGAAGTCAAATCTTTAAAAATTGAAGATATTTATTCTTAAAGTAAAGATACTTCAAACCGCTTAACCCTGATGACACATCACTGGCCAAATCACTTTTTGAGTTATTTTACTCTGTTTGTGTGAATGGGATAAATTAGGTTTAGATTTATTCCTTTTACCACCTTGGTGTGAATCAGCTTACTAGGCTTCACCCAGAACAGTGAACGTACTAGGTAATTAAGTGCCGGTTCACCCTGGCCGATTTCACCATGAAAGTTAATTAACCACAAAGATGAACTTTTGAAATTTCAAGAATCGGCAAATCTCAGGCGTTAGATGGTGTACGATCTGAGACAGCCGTCCAACAGATCGGACGGACACAGGTCTCGGTTGCTGACCCCGAACCATACGGCGGCCGTCCGTCGCCGTCAGATTTCAAATTGACGGGACCTTTGCCTCTTATATTTAAAACTTACCCAGCGACATAAGTTAAATCCATTAACTTATTATTTACCGACCGTTGCCCGTTCATACAACGCCGAAATCTACATCCGACAAAACCATATCAGGAACTCAAACCAGGTTTAAAGCTTAACCACGATTATCTGGGACACAGAAAACGCGCGGGAAATTTATCTTCAATCCAACGACTACAAAGCCAGCACCTTGGATGAGACGAGGTCCTTAAATGAGCCACGTGGACGGGATGCACTCTGATTTTTTTTAGGAATTTTTTATGTAGCCTATATAACTGGTCATCATCCTTAGGAAGATTTCGCCAAATCTGGCTATAACCACATACGAAGTGAAAACTTTTTTATCAACCTTCTATATTTATGGCTGAACACTGAAAACCAAATACAGAAGAAATCTGGTGTTCTTTTCTCCACTCATTTCTGGAGTTTGAAACCCACCAAAAATCACTTACTTTTTGAATTTTGAATTTCTCTTTTGGGCGAAATTTCACCAGCAGAAAAAAAGGCTAGTCAATGGCGATGACGGACATACACTTTTTAATCTTTGACCCTATCACCGGATCTTTTAACAGATGTTGATGAGACTAGGACATTTTCCGATCGGACGGCTGGATTCCGTAGGTCGTCTGGCCACTGGCAAGTCATTCTAAGACCGGATGTTGTAGAATAGGTGCTTGGCGAATGAGATGTGGAATGAGGTCCCGAAATGAGATGTTCTGCCAGACGTGGTGGGAACGGCAGGACGTACCACCGGATTTAAATGCGGGCTCGAAATTAACGGACGATGTGGTGTTAAGGGTTTCATCGGACGGCTGTTATTGGCAAAGGGCGTTGAGGTCTCGCCTTTGATCCTGGGTCGTCACTCTGGCGCCGCTGTCGGGTATTGTCGAGTTCCCCTTTGTTCGTGGCGAATAACCACGAAGCGAGCCCCCTTTAACGCATCCTTTAGCCTTTTCATCCATTGTTTTTGCAGTCGCGGTATGCCTGGACAACCGCTCCTTGAAACCGCTACCTAATTCCTGGTTATTAGGCCCAGATTTTCTCAATTGTGGGGGTCGGCTGTCCAAACCGTAATTAGTTGTTGTATTAAGCAGTTTTTAACAACCTTTTGATATGCAAGACGCTTCTTTCCGATTTCTCATTGGAGTTCTGCCTAGCCGTGTCGGATCTGTAAAAGCTGTCCATTATAATCGGTCAGAGTTCTTTGTTCACCGTGACGGTTGATGTTGAGCTGGTCTTGGTAAGCATTGCTAGTTGATTTTGGTGTCTTTCCTCTAGCGGTATTTGCAATGTCAGACAGATCCGTAGCATGCGTTTGATTGTTTTTGTGTTCTGCGTGTTACGTAATTTGAACCTCGAGTCCCCGGCGCTTGAAAGACTTCTTGATTTCCAATATGTCGAGCACTTGGCATTGCTCTTTTCGAGTTGATATTCCTTTGTCGAATGGTAATACAAGATGATTTGGAGTAGTTGATTTCAGGGACTTTGCAATTGACTTTTGGATGATGTGTTGTGTCTGCGTATCAAGGCTGCGGGCAGAGCGGGCGAGATATAGTTCAGTGGAAGACAGGGTCAAGGAAAATTCAGCGTAGCTATGCCTGAATACGTGGACGTCTCAACAATGGCAGCCAACGCCATACAATCTGTGCAGAACAGCTGTTCGACGGCACCTGCCTCGGCATCTGTCTCTCCGGGGAGCTACGCAACAGCGCCACGTCATTTCGGCAGGCAGAAGTCCGTGCACGAGCTTCTTGGTGGCGGACGAAGTGATGCATTAATCCCTCTGCCTTTACAATATTTAGATCTTGTATTTTTGTGTAGCGCCAAAAAGCTTCGACTGGGATTATGCTTCACTCTGAAGAATGGAGCATGTCCAAGTGATAATTTTTTCTAACTCTTGATCACGTAATCCGCGCTTGTGTAGCTGCTGATGTGCTATTATGGCGGGATAAGACGATCGCGGTTGCCCTGCTTGCTGGATCAACCATCTTATGGTACTTGTTGGAGCACTTGAAATACTCTTTGGTTGCGCTTATCGTTCACTCCCTCCTTGTCTTCATCAGCGTCCTCTTCCTATGGACTCATATGGCATCGGTATTGAACAGGTACTGGATTTGTCTTTCTCATTGTGTCTTCTGATCATTCAGGCCAGGATCGAGGATTCTATACCCATATTTTTTCCGAGCCCAATTCCTTCGTCGCAGAAAACTGCTCAATGCCTACTAAGCATCTGTGGCCGCGTGCTGCTTCGTTCATAGGAGAGTTCAAACATTGACGCAGTCTGTTTGGGTTGGTATTCTTCAAGTCATTTTGAAAGGACCTTTTTTTTGCGTTATCACCCAGATCTGGGCTCCCTGCGCTACAGTTGCGCCTCTCGGAGGATTTCGTCCTCAGCACAGCCAGCGTGTTCCGTACGAAGCTTAATAGATGTCTGCAATTTGCTACTGATATTGCTGTATGCAAGGATTTGAAGCTTTGTATCAAGGTATTACTTCTTCCCAGTAGTGTGCCCTGGACGTGTTATTTTATTCCCCCTAAAGTTGTATTGAATCTGAGGTTGTGTATTGTCTGTATGGCAGGTAGTTGGAGCACTGTGGATTATTGCAAAATTGGGGTCATGGTTGCACTCCCTCACACTAGTCTGGATAGGTAATTCACATCGGTGCTTTTTGTTTGCTCTTTTGGTTATCCACAAGATTGTGCACAGGATTTTGCTACAATTACAACAGATTTTCTTTTCCTGTAGTGATTTTGAATACCTATTTCTATACTCTTATGACAGTAGACACCATTACACGAACTTTCATTTCCTACCAGTTAAATCTGTTTCATCTATATGTGGAATCATGCCTGAGGATGGAGTAATTCTGAATTTTTTTGGTTTCTTATTCCCTGAAATTGGTTTATGTGACTTAATTCTCCTGCAGCTTGTTGCATTTTGATATCCACTCTCCAATGAATAGTCTTACACTACTTATGGATTAGTATTCTGTAGTGAGTAGTTAGTTCTGCTTTATCTGTAACTCAAGTTTTCCTGCATGAGTTCAGTGCAGGGAAATTTCTTCTGGCAGCAAGAAGTGATGATGTGATGAATAGAATATTTGTGAATATGTTGGTTGCAAGCTGACGTCTTGGTCATTGTTGAGCAGTTATTCTTGCAGCCCAAACACTCCCAGTGATCTATGATCAGTATGAGGATGTTATTGATCACTATCTGAGAATAGCTGCTGATGAGGTCCATAAGCATTACAAGACAGTTATTCCACATTCTTGAGCAAGATTTCGAAGACCCCAGATTTGAGCAAGAAGATGTAATCAGGTGGAATTCTGTACAGCAATTTTGGGATCTTTTGAGTGCTGATACAAGGAACTTTGCCTGTAGAGACGCAATGCCTGTTTCTGCAAGCTTTTCTGGATGTGTTGTCCATTTTGAAGGGCCTTATATTTCAATTTTCAAGTTGGTGATGTGCAGCAAAGATCTCAGATGCAATTACCAGAGAGTTGAGAATATTTTGCACCAGTTGAAACTGGCCTTTTTGTGCAAAAGGGTATGTAGTTACAACTCAACTTTTAAAGCAATGTCTAATGATCATCATTCCAGTGAAGTAATTATGCATGACTTACAAGCATGGAATGGCTTCTCTTGTACCAATAACAGCTGTCCAGGATAATGCGGAAGATCTTCTCTTGTGTCCTAGAATAACTAGAAGTTGCTTTCAATAATGTTATATCAATTACACTAACATTGGACCCTTCAGTATGATGAGAATCAGAAGCACTTGCACATCCTGGCAGTGGAATGAAGGGACAATTTAATCCATGAGTATTTTATTGTTTCTGCTCTCAGGCAGAGAGACTATGGAATGATGCAACGTTAAATGATCCCACATTTTGAGGAATGTTGACCATGAGTTTGCATTTTTGGGATTGTTCCTTGTTTAACTGTTGCTGGTTTGTTATTGCTTCCACAAGAGCCTTTACACAATGAACTGCTTGATTGATAAGGTTTCCATTAGATGCAAGTGATGACTATTTCAAGACATTGGTAGCCACTTTGAGTTGTTGGTCTTTTACTTGATTGATCATGAATTGTTGTACTTAATTTCTATTAGAACTACCTAATGTTTTGTGGGGGATGTAGTTTAACATTCTCATGTCAACAATGAGGTGGACTAGGTGAAAAACAAAGGTATATAGAAGAAGGTATTTAGAATTGAGGAACTTAATGAACTATATAATGTGTTTAGTTCATTGTTTGTGGAGATACAACATGAAGGAGATATTACAACTAGGTGGTACATCTTGTGTAAAAATTACATGGATAATAATCAATATGAACACCTTCAAATGAATGAACTTGGGACTTCAGATTTGCCACATACTTAATTTCTATTGTTTGTCCATGAGCTTGGGGTCTTAAGAAAACTTGTGAACTTTGTACCAATTCTACTGAAGGTTATGTGTTGTTTAGTTACATCTCTACTGGAAGGTAAAACAACTTATCCATATCTCCCTCCACAATACAAAGATCACATTGAAGAATTTGAAATGTAGTGTGGTAACCCCATTTCCTCAAGAGGTATTCCAAATTCTGCGAGCTTAGCCTCAAAAGCTCTTACCAAGTCGTTGTGTGCCTGCACCTCCAGCATGCGTACAATTTCATTTCATGACTTGAAATACATTGTCAAAATTTGATCATCAACATTTTAGTTCAGTATCAACCCACAACATTCAATGTTCTATTAGCATGTTTCTAGAAACAAATAATGACATGAGGTAAATTTGACATTACCTTTGTCACTTTTCCTAGGTTATATTGCAAAGATTTGATGAGGTTGTTCTTTGTTTCTAATACACTATCAATTCCTGAATTGGAGTCAAGCTTCACCCCTGCCTCTCCTAATTGTGCTTCCTACAACCATTTTCCAAGGAAAGAGATTAAACATATCCACAAGCATTGACCCAATTTCCTACAACCATTTTCCAAGGAAAGAGATTAAGCATATCCACAAGCATTGACCCAATTTTCAACGAAAGGTTTTTGGACTCTTTCATGTACAATGAAATTAATTTGCATTAGTTCAGGTGACACACCTTCTTTTCAAGCTTTTCTGCCAAAATTTGAACCTTCCTTTGGAGGAGGAGATTTTGGAGGCCACATTTTTGTTGCACCTCAAATATACTACTCTCAAATTTTGCATAAAATTCATCACGCTCCAATTGTACCTAAATTTAGATTTGGAAAGAAAAAGTCCAATGAAAGTTTGAGAATATACCATGCAAATTCTTCATTGAATTTCAACAAAAGAATTGCAATGGTTTAACTCGAGAATATGATTATATACCTGGGTGCATCGTTGTTGTACAACTTGATGATCCCACTCTAAACTTCCTAATTCTCTTGTTCGTTCTTTCAGCGAATTAGTTGTTCCTGCTAGCAATAGCTTGTCCTGCATTCAATTGCTCACAAAAGCTTTTAAAATCTGACATGCAACAAATACTTTAGGAGTGTTAATCTATATTGCAAACTTGTCAATGCTCAAACATGCATCTATATTGTTTACCTTATCATAGTTTGCTAGTTGTTTTCTAAGTTCCTCCACCTCTCTGAGAGCCCTTGTTAGTGGCTCAGTGAGTCTCTTATTCTCTTGAGCAATTTCATACATCAACTTCTCATTTGCAGCCTCCTTCTTCTTCATGTCTGTCACATCCTCCTGCATCATTGTCATGCAAGATGTATGGGGGCAATATAAGAAGGGTGAAAAATGAACTCGATTCTAGCTACAAGCAAGTTTCCTTGTGGTTTAATGCATTATGAAATGTGAAAAAAATGGCAATGACTAAGCAATGTAGTTGCATAAATCATCCCCAGGGATTCAAAATTTTTCAGGTTTCTACAATTGGAAGGAACATCAAAAATTGAATAGCATGTACCTTCAAAGTCTTGATTAGGTCAAGATTGTTGTGGGTAATGTCATTGTAGTAACACTTTATTTCTGTGAATGCCTTTTCATGCTTCTTCATCAACTCATTCACATGAACATTCTTTCGCTCCTCAATCTCATGAATTTCTTGCTTTCGTCGAAGATCACATTCTTCTCGGAGTGTTTTGATCTACAACAACATTAAATCACTTAATCATGAAGATTAAAAATTTATTTCGAAACCAAAAACTTAAGTCAAATCCTATATATAGCTTCCCTCAGCACATAAAATGCTTATAACATTAGGATGGACTTCGACCTTTCGATCAGACTTCTGTTGTAACTCTTTAGCATTTAGGTCAAACTCTTGCCGCATTTTGGTGATCTCTTTTGCATGCTCCTGCAAGACAACACAAAAGCATGCTCATACATTTGATTACTCGAAGGAACTAGGTTATGCTACATGACATCCTGAATCGAATCTCATTGATTAATTTGATAGATATAGAAAATCAGCATTCTCAATGCCAATCTAAATGCAGTGAAACAATGGTAAGGATGTACTAGCTTGAATCCTCTAATAGTGTCCTCATATGACAGTTCCATTTCTTTTAGTCTTTCTTTCAATCCTCGTTTGTCATTCCTGCATGTTGTAGCCAGAACTGCATCAGAACAGTACAACATTTTATCAGCCTTTCATTAGGGCTTGTTGGGATCATTTGAATAACATAATCTCATGAATTGCAGTAATTGAAAGGCAGAAATAACATGGAGTTAGAACAGCTCATGAATAGAGGACAAGTAGGACTCCCTTGAGATCAGATTAGAAAAAGAATCACATTCTGAATCATGACAGTCTGAATGTAGCTTGAATTTAATATGAAGTGCACAACATTTAGTGAAGGGAACAATACTCACACGAGCTCTGATTCCCGTTTTCCAGCAACTTCTCTTTGTAATTTTAGGGCTTGCTCATTGTCTGCCTTGATGGTGGCAATCATGTTTTGTTGCTCATAGAGCAAATGTTTCATTTTTTGATTGTACACCTACAATTTTGCAACAATGCCATTTGAAGCCTCTGTCACTCAATCATATCCTTTTGGCAATTTACACCTACTTGGCATCATGAAGCACAATGAACAAATACATCAAATCTCTCAAGAAGAGCCTAAGAATTGAGGAGTATGAGGAAGGCATTGGCACCTTAATCTCTAGTTGATGTCGCTCTTCAAGCTCCTCCATGGCTCTATCTTTGTTACGAAACTCAGCTTGTAGTTGGGCATACTCTTTCTTCTTGATTTCCCAAAATGAGGAGAGCTTATCCTGACATTCCCCAAAAACAACTGAAATATGAAACTCCAGCTCATGAAAGTGTAAGGAATAAGTTGACAAGATCATAGTGTAGCCTTGCTATATGGGGAAAAAGCAAATCAAACAATCAAGCCTAGTATCGAAAGAGTTGATGAACAATGTCATACTCTCTCAATCTGCATGGTATTGCGACCTTGCTCTTCTTTTTCCTTCAATCCTTGGAGCTCTGTTATCTTGGCCTGAAGCTCTGCTGGAGTGGGACCTGCAGGTTTTCCAACACCATCCTTCTTGCCCTTCCCTTTGCCTCCTTTCTTCTTAGGTGCCATGGCTGCTGCCCAATCACTAGGAGGCAAAGTAGCCTAAGTAATCGACTTCTTCTTACAAACAGAATAGGAATTATGATAACAGAAATGACAATTTGGTGCAAATAAACTCAGTACATGCCCACTCCTTCAAAACAACCAGGGCTCTCCCTCAATTGATTTCTTGAACAGGAAGTAATTGCTTCTTTAGGAAGAGATGGAAGGAGTGTATGCTCTATAACGAAGAATCCAATAACAATCAAGCAAAAGACCACAATGTGAGAAATTTATAGCAGGTAAAAAAGATCTTCAAAATCAGAAGGAAGAAGACTGCATTTATCTGTCTTTTTTCTCTTCTCTTAATGGGTGAAAGAGGTACAATTAAGCTCACAATCACAAAATCAAGACATTCAATCCAACAAGACCAGGAGGAAAGGAACCCAAAGGGAAAAAAACATCCATCAGACACTGTGTATGTTTGTATGCATGACACAGAGATAGATAGAGATGCAGCAAATACTAACTTCCTCCACAATTCACAAGCTGAAAGACTAGGAACTACTTAGAACATGCCAAAGAGACCAGGAACAGAGCCCAAAAAATACCCAGAAAAGGGGTGTGGGGGGAGGAGGGGGAAGAACCAATAATTGCAAGTTACAAAAAATTGGAAAGAAAACCATATGTAACTCCTTTCCACAAAGTGCAAGATTAGTAATAATAGCAAAACTTGCAGATGCCAGAAATGAGAGTGGATCCAGGAAGTAGGAAGAGGCAGGCATAATGCTGGCAACAACATAACTGCTTTTTGTTGTGTCCCATGAAGCAGCTGTTGCTGTTGGCTTAATAAAGTGTACATTCTAGCAATCCCATAAGTACTGTCAAATCTCATCAACATCTCTCCTTCACCAACCTCCACATGAAAATTCAAGTTTACCTATAGTTTTGGGCAACTTAACTTATCAAAAACCTAGTCTAATCAGAGGGTTCCTAAGATCTACACTCGTTCCTTCTAGAAGAGAGGAGAGATCTTATGCCTACTCCTTAAGAGTGGGAGGGATCTTATGCTTACAAGTAGGAGTGGGATCCCTCCCACTCTTAATGAGTAGGTGTAAGAACCCTCCACCTCCCACCTCTTGTCATCTCCAGTTGTCTAGGTTCATGATAACTTTTACCTTGGGCTTTATGATGAGTAAAGCTCATAAGTGGAGGATATTCCCAAATTGTGGGGCTGGATTTGACTACTTTGTCCTAGAGTCATTATTTTGAGAATGTCCGCAACTTGTGGTTTAATCCTACACTCTAAATCTCAGGGTGCATTGACACTTGATGTTAAGTCATTGCTAAATGAAAATCTAGGTGGCATCCTAGGTGTCACCCGATGCTAAATGGGTGATAGGTAACATAAAATGTTCATGGTAAGTCCGTGTAAGTCCTAAATGACTAGCATGGTGTTAGGGGACTCAACACTAGAGTCCCTAACACCAAGTGTGAATGCACCTTTAATTGCATTAGAACATTTATTGAGACCTAAAATATGCCATGGATTTTGGATTGAAAGGTTATGTTAAAGAGAGCAAAATATCTCAATATCATCACAAGGGTCATCCATCCTGTCAATTTCATGTTAGATGAGAAGTTTCAACCCAAAGTAGGTTTGCTATCTACTTATATAATATCCTTAGTCTGTCCGGTGGTCGTCGTCCTTTCCATCCATCCGTCCCGTCATCCATCCATCAAAGTTCCTCATCCCGGAAGAAGAAGATGATGGAAGAGGAGGACGACAACGACGAATGGCGGCAGCAGCAGTTTATCCAAATGTTTATGTGATCCAATCCTGTAGTTTATGAAAAACTCCTGTAATCTTGCAATTTGCCAAAAGGTACAAACTAATTTTTAAAAACTAAAAATTCTTGAAAAAAAAAAGAGAAACAAGAGAAGAAATCTTTTTAAAACAACACAAGAAATTTCAAATTAAAAAAGAAAAAACAAGTTATTAACAAATAAATAAAATGAAAAAAAGTTGTTACAAAAAAGAAAAAAACAGAACAAATATTTTTTTTAAAGGGAAAAAGCTAGGAAAAAAAAAACGGAAAAACACTTTAACAATTAGAAACTTTTTTAAAACGCTTAAAAATAGAAAAAAAAATGAAAACATATAAAATAAATATATTTAAACATGAAACAAAAAAGGGAAATACAGTAAAATAATCTTAAAAAAAAATTTAGAAATAGA
>Ga0209208_10007362_pt1 | contig 14930 bp, 10 predicted proteins | sample S1TSphfallax_3_FD_187694 | JGI IMG/M metagenome (GOLD analysis project Ga0209208, IMG submission 187694) | Host-associated microbial communities from peat moss isolated from Minnesota, USA - S1T2_Fd - Sphagnum fallax MG (SPAdes) (version 2) | ecosystem: Host-associated > Plants > Peat moss >...
AAAAAAAAAAAAAAAAAAAAAAAAAAAAAAAAAAAAAATAAAAAAAAAAAAAAAAAAAAGCCTGGCATTACACTAAAACAGCCTGGCATTACACTAAAACAACTTGGCATTACACTGGGTTTTTGGTGGTCAAATAGCCTCTAGCCTGCAACCTTATGGGTGTAATGCCCAAATCATATGTATAGGCCCGTGTGAGTGAGTGAAGCTTATCAACTCTTCCTAGTCCCATCTCAGAGCTCCAACATGCCCCTCTACCCTTCAAAGTGTTGTGAACTAGGGAGCATGCCCCGACTCTTCCCCCTTTCACTGTTTTTTACTTGGACTCACATTTGAATCCTTCAAGGAGTTGGGAGTGCGTCAAGTCCCATCCTGGAGCTCCAACACGCCCTTCTACTTCTCAAAGTGTTGTGAGTTAGGGAGCGTGCTTCGACTCCTCCCCCTTTCACTGTTTTTTACTTGGACTCACATTTGAATCCTTCAAGGATTGGGAGTGCGTCAAGTCCCATCCCGGAGCTCCAACACGCCCTTCTACTCCTCAAAATGTTGTGAGTTAGGGTGCGTGCCCCGACTCCTCCCCCTTTAGCTATCTTGTGCTTGGACTCACTTTTGAATCCTTCAAAGAGTTGGGAGTGCGTCATTTTAGGACTCCCAGGAGAAAAAAACCATTTGGATGTGGGCCCTATGGAAAGGTGCAAAGTATATTATAAGGGGGAAGGTGGTGGCTTCCCCCAAGTCCGGGTCGTGATGAGTCTTGTGTGTCTATGTTACCCATGGTTCGTTCTAACACCAAAGGTGCTCCAACTATGCATTAGCCACCTTGTGTGGGTTTTGTGCAGGCTTGTGTGAGTGAGTGAAGCTTGTCAACTCTTCCTAGTCCCATCCCGGAGCTCCAACATGCCCCTCTACCCTTCAAAGTGTTGTGAGCTAAGGAGCGCGCCCTGACTCCTCCTTCTTCTGTTGTCTTCTACTTAGATTCACGTTCGAATCTTTTAAGGAGTTGGGAGTGCGTCATCGACGTTATGAGGCCCATCTGACTACTAGTTTCCATAAGCTTCTTCTCCTGTTGTTTCAAGTTTGTTGTTAACTTTCCCATCTCTTGCATTTGATACTCTAGTTAAGAGTGACGACATTCGTTTTGGGAGCCCTTGGGTACAAGTGTGAAGGATGGAATAATCGAAAAGGATGCCATTGAAAGAACCTTTCGTTACATCTGAACCGCCACCATGTCATGATTTTACAAGTAGTAAAAAAAATAACAAAAAATGAAAAAAATCAAGAAAAACAGCCCCGCATTACGCTCAAACAGCCCCTAGCCCCTGGCCTTACGAATGTAATGCTCAGATCATATGTATAGGAGTCCTAGTGTAAGATGGAAGGATGGTGGCCTTTGAAAGCAAGAAGTTGAGTGAAAGAGAGCGAAGGTGGCTAACCCATGAGAAGGAAATGTGGGCCGTCATACATTGTTTCCACACTTGGGGCCATTACATAGGCTCCAAGGTTGTGGTGGTGTGGATCGACAATGTGACCTTGAAATACTTTGCCACCCAACCAAAGTTGTCATCAAAATAAGTGAGATGGCAAGTGACGCGCTCCCAAGTTCCTTGGTAGACCCAACTTGAGGGTCTAACTATGTGGAAATGCGGAAGGAGTTAGAACTTGGAGCCGCTCCCAACTTCCAGCATTAAAGGGGGTGAGAGGGGCGTGCTAGAAGTTCCAGGATTAGACTAGGAAGAGGGACAAACTACTTAGTTACTCAATCTTGCATCCAAAATCAACCACAAGTTGGTTAGAACTCATTCTGCAACCTTTTGGTGTTGGGACTAGCCACGGGCGACCTTAGACTCACTTGACTCACCACGACCCGGACTTGGGGGAAGCCACCACCTTCCCCCATGTAATATTCTCTACAGCTTCTCGTGGGGGCTACATTTAAATGACACTTTTTCCAAGGACTCCCAAGGAGGAGTCTTGAAATTGTCCTGGGTTGGACTCCTGGGACTTTGGGCATCCATAACTTCTTGCTTAGACCTCTAATTGGGATGAGGTTTGAAGCAATCTTGTAGCTCTCTTTGAGAGCTTTCCAACGCCATGTCGCACTTCTCCTACAGACGTCGGAATTGGGTCGATTCCCGACTTTTAGTGGTCGGGAGTCAAATTGCCAGTTTGACTCTCGACCCTTCTTTTGCCCATAACTTGGGCTGTAGATGTCCAAATGGCTCATGCAAGGCCATTTTGGATATCTACACTTCAAGACCTTTCCAACAGTATAAAAAAAACCCCAATGCGAGGTGTTTTAACCCCTGCAATCAAGCTCTGAAGTTTTGGGAGTCTCGAAGGACTCTAAGCTCCCACTTTTGGGAATGTGAGTTTCATCCTCACATTAGCCCAAAGTGGGGTTGCGACAACAAGACACATTGGCCTTGTTCAATGTTGACACAGTCCCAATTCCTTGAAAGACTCAAATGTGAGTCCAAGTAGAATACAACGAAAAAAGAAATCGAGACACGTTCCCTAACTCATAACACTTTGAGGGGTAAAGGGGCGTGTTGGAGCTCCGGGATGGGACTAGGAAGAGTTAACAAGCTTCACTCACTCACACAGGCCTGCACAAAACCCACACAAGGTGGTTAGTGCATAGTTGGAGCACTTTTGGTGCTAGGACGAATCGCGGGCAACATGGACACACAAGACTCATCATAGCTCGAACTGGGGGGAAGCCATCACCTTCCCCCTTATAGTATACTCTTCATCTCTTCACGGGGCCCACATCCAAATGGTTTTTCTCTCCCGGGACTCCTGAGTGGGAGTCTTGAAATTGCGCAAACTAGGACTCCCATGACTTTGGAGTCCCATAACTTTGCAAACAGACCTTGGATCGAGGTGCAATCTAAAACAAAGTTGTAGGCCTTTTTGAGAACTTTCCAACGCTATGTCACACGTTGTTTGCAAATAAGTAAATTGGGTCGATTCCCAACTTTTTCTGGTCAGGAGTCAAATTGGCAATTTGATTCCCAGCCCTTTTTGGCCATAACTTGTGTTTTAGATGTCCAAATGAGCAATGCGAGCCCATTTTAGACAGCTATGTTCCAAGAGATTTCCAATGATATAAAGAACATCACAAGCCATTAAGTTTTGACCTCTGAAATCGCTTTCTGAAGTTTCGGAAGTCCATCAGGATTCCATCTCCCAAAGTGGGAGTTGCCTTGGGAGTGTGAGGGTTCACTCCCTCATACTCCCTCACACTTTCTTACACTCCCAGGAGTATGTGATGTGACTCCCGGGCTTTCTCTTGGCCCACACCTTTGTAACCCCTTTGCCTTAGTCGTGAGCCCAAAGCTAGGGTTGCGACACCAGAGGAGGAAAAGATAGTCTTGAAAGGGAGGATGTTAAACAAACTTTAAAACAAATAGAATATGTTTTGTAAGAAGCTAATTAATTATTAGGAGTATGCATCTGTAGCCATAGAGATAGGGGAATAGATATAACTTGAAAAACATATAATGTAAAAGGATCATTGGGGTTAGATTGAGCAAGTGTTAAAGTTGTAGTAGCATTATCAAATTTATATTACATTAGATCTATTGTCAAACTAACAATTACAACTTGTATCAAAGTTACAACAACATGAATAAACTCATTTCACAACAAATTTGAAATTTTAGCAATAGCTACATGTGATAACAGAATTGTAGCCACAAGAACAAAGTGTAACCCATCAATAAACAATTACAAAATTATTAATAGAAGCATTATCCTAAAACAAAACCAATGTTTTGTTGAACACCACAAATTTTGGTGTTTGATTCTACCCCAACCTTCTAAAGCTCTCTCATCCTTAATTATGCATTTGAAGTTCTAAAACTATGGTTACTAGCTTTTTGTTGAAGAAAAAAACTAACCTAACACCTTATTCACCAATATCATATTTTAGAAAAGAAAACAACCCCCCCCACGCAACCATGTGCATTCATCATTCCTTATTTTAACATGACATTACTAAAGACCTCTAATAACTTACCACACTTGAATATCCTTGATGCAACTCTTAAAAATTAAGACTATCGCACATGCTTATCTTGGTATGGTTCATAAAGTGGTATCTTGCTAATAATCAATTATCTATTTGTCATTGATCATCAGAAAATTAATGGAGATGGTAATACTGAGTAAGGCAATTATGTACGCAAATTAATAATATTAGGTTGGAGGATATAATTCTTTAGTTTAGGTATTAAAATTATTTGGATTTCCAAAAATTAAATTTTTTTGGATTTTTTAAGAAGCAAAATCTTGTTTTTCAACTTTAACCCTAATTCATATCAAAATGTCTAATGAACAAAAAATTAATGAAAAGAATGGTATTTTGGTTTCTTCATCAATTGTTGGGACGTCTTTTTTTCCAATTATTTTAGACATCTCATGGTTTCAATGTAGGACTTATCATCTAATGATTCATAAGTTGTTTTAACATTTTGTTTTTAAAATCTTGTGGCACCCAGGTTTGCTTGCATGAAGTTGCATAGAGTTGACTATTGGGTTTCATAAGTTTTATTGATAGGAGGTTGTGAAGGGAAACCAAGTCTTCTGTTGACAAATCTTACAATAAATTTGTGAAAAGATGTTTTGAAATTGGTTTTTAAAATTTTGTGTGCACTTGAAAGAATTCCATGGCATGTGTAAACATTACCCAGTGGTAGTTTTCCACATCTTCCTTTGGTATGTTTATAGTTTCTTTGAGCAATGCAATATTTTCTTTGTCAATTTTTGCATTCGCCCATCACCATGCCACCCATTTAGTTGTTTTGTCAAAATTTTAATTTTTCCATTCTATTCCCCATGTCTTAATTTCTAGCAAATTCTTTAGGGGGTTTAACAAAGTTGAATCTCTTAGATATTCCAAAGGTTTTGTTGACATTTTGCATATTCTATCTAGTATGCTTGAAATTAATGTGTATTCAATCACTATGAGAAATTGTGTCCACAATAATTAAACTACCTTATAACTAGAACTTCAAAATAATTAATATACAATTGCATTGTAATTGTCTCGTGGAAATATGACAAATTAATAAATAAAATGCCACATCAGAAAATCAAGGAGTTGTATTGTAGCTATAAATAGTTGCAAGATAAATATTTATACAATATAATGCACGCATTATATATATCGTTGTAGTCAACCATGTTTGACTTTGTTGACAAATTGCATTTTAGTCACATGTAATAACTATATCACAATTAAGATAAATTTAATTACTAATCAACAATTACTTTGCAACAAATGTACATCCTTGAGTAACACATATAATCATGCCACACGTATACATTTCCACTACCCAATATACATGACATTTTAACTTGTTTGCAACTAGTATGCAATTGTATTTCAACTTAAAATTTGAAATTTAAAGATTTAAAATTTGGGTGAAAAACCTTTAAGCAAGTAACACATGGCAATATATCAACAAAATTTCCCTAATGCATCAATGACTTTGATGCACTTATGCTCATTGTCAAGAAATTCAAGATGAATTTTTTTTTAAAATCTTTCTATATTCAAACATTTTGTGTATTTGCTAGCCTTTTGGTGATGTAATTTTCATATCATGTCTTATAATTAAGATTTTAAAAAAAAATAGTTTAAAACTAAAACCAAAAGGTTGTTATAAGTTTTATTATTTATTTAAATAATTTGGAGATTGAATGCTTTTGTTTTTTCTTTTGGAGGTTGAAGGTTTTTGCTCTTACTCTTAGAGAGGTTGAAGGCTTTTGGTTTTGCTCTTAGAGGTTGAAGGTTCTTGTTCTTGTTCTTAAAGAAGTTGAAGGCTTTTGTTTTTGCTCTTAAAGGTTGAAGGTTCTTGTTTTTCTTTTTAAAAAGGTTGAAGGCTTTTATTTTTGCTCCTAAAGGTTGAATGTTCTTGTTTTCGCTCTTAGAAAGGTCAAAGGTTTTTGCTCTTGCTTTTGAATGTTGAAGGTTCTTACTTTTACTTTTTGATGTTAAAGGTTATTTCTTTTACTCTTAGATGTTTAAAGTTATTACTTTTAGTTTTAGATGTTGAAAGTTCTTGTTCTTATTCTTGGATATTGAAGGTTTTTACTTTTGTTCTTGGATGTTGAAGGTTTTTGCTTTTGGATGTTAAAGGTTTGTGATTTTTGGTCTTTTGTTTATTTGCATATGTTCAAAAAAATGATGTGAAAATATATTCCATTTTATTTAGAAGTGATTAATTTAGTTTTGTTTAGTTTAATTTATAATGATAAGAGATTTATGAAAGGTGATTTTTTAATGATAATCATGTTACATATGTCTTGTTTTGTTTTGAAAATGTGTGATGACTTTTGTTGTTTTTATGTTATAGGGCTGAACTTTCATTATGTTTCAATCCATCAAAATCAAAAATATGTATACAAGGTAAGATTCTTTCAAAAGTACCTAAAATTGTAATTTAGTCTATTTGATTATAAGCATAATGTTTTATTTTATTTACAAGTGTACAAATTATAGTTTAGTTTGTATCAATGTTCTACATACGTTACATTTTAATGACAAATAAATTGCATGTTAGTGGCAATATAGTTGTAAATTAGTTTTTTTCAAGTTGAAGGGATTATTTAGGTATTTTCGACATTACAATGTTATGATATGCTATTGATTTCATTTGACATGTGGAACTAAATATCATAACATGGTAGATTTCAAGTAGATAAGGTGGATTGGAAAAACTACATTGCTCAAACTCCATTTCAACAAAAATAAAAGAAAACATTCATTTATGAAACATAGTGTTTTAGATGACAATATTTCATTGTTGTGGGTCATATTGTTTATGATTTGACCTTTTGTTTAAATAGAAAAGAATGTTTGTTATACATAGTTAAATTGTCTTTTCATAGAAACATTTTTAAATTTTATTTTGTAATGTATTCTTCAACATGGAATGTAAATTTATTTAAAGTTTCAAATCCATTTCATGTTTATAAATAATGATGTCCAATGCAATTCAATATTATATATTATAATTAGGGCAACATGATAATGGTTGTGTGAAGTTTGTATATAATTACATTGTAAGTTACAACTTAATTGTTTAATATTACTAAAATCAAATACCATACAATTGTTTTGAAACCTAAACTTAAACACCTAGTTGTAAATTACTCATTAAATCTTTTATTTTCATTTCATCTTTAGTTGTAAATTATTTACAAAAAGTAAGAACATAATTCATTATTCAAATGGATGAATGAAATAATGAAAAAATATATTTGTTGAATTAATTGTAAAATAATTGTAGATAAGTTATAAAAATAAAAATAGAATTCATTCATCAAATGGATGAATGAAATAATTAAAGATTATGTTCATCAAACTAGTTATAAAATAGTTGTAAATAAGTTGCAAAAGGTATTAACATACGCCATTTGTTGACAAATGGATGAAAAGCCACATTGACATTTTGTTCACCATGTTGGAATGTGCATGAAAATTTGATGTGGAGATTATTGCAAAGAAGTTGCATATAGTTGCATGTGAGTTGCACCATATATACAAAATTGTATACAACATAAAGTGTTTGTTGCAATTGTCGCAACTTGTCCGTAAGCACTCAAGGCCGTATAAATACCATGAGTTGCGAATGTCTGTTGCAAATGGAAAACCCAATTGCAAGTCCAATTGTAAAATCGTATATTTTCTCATAATGAATCATAATTTCCAAATTTTTTGGTGTGACCTAGCTTATAAATTCTCATTTTGTCGTTGTAAAATAAATGTGTGGTAATTGCAAATGGATGGTAGTTGTAGAAAAGATGGAGCTAATAAGTTCAAGTGGAGATGGGGGAAAGAATGTAATTTTCTTCTTCAAGTGGCAATAATGATTTTAGATGTAAGAGGTTTGATAAAATGAATTTAAATAAAAAATAGTGTGAAATGGTATTGAGAATGTGTGGCCTCATATTATTTCAATTCCCAATGGGAACATATCTCTTAGAAATGAACATGTAGTGTTTTTATTGACACAAACCTCTTAGTTGTAAAGAGGTAGAGTTTACATTGGCACATAACTTTTGGTTGTGAACAAATTATGTTCATCCATTTTTATTTTTCATCCATTTTCACTTTTCACCCAATTTATTTTGTTCATCCATAATTATCATTCATCCATGTACATGTGGCAAAATATTCCTCTACATCATGATATAGTATATTTCATGTCAAGGAATATTCTTTTGATATTCCTTCGATGTTAACAAAATATTCTAGAAAAGATTTGGTCTTGTTCACCTATTCACATTCATGCTCCCATACTCACCATTTAACATCCTTACTACAAAGCATGAACAATAAAACCTTTGTGGGGGATCAATGGTTATGTATTGTAATTCAAGTTTTTGAAGGTAGAATGTTAAGTACAATACATGCAACTAAACTTCAAATGGAGTTTTAATATTGAGCTTGAGGGAGGCGTAATTGTAATAGGAGTTCTTGTAAACATAATGCCACATAACAAAAATCGTAACTTCTAAAATAAAAGGGTGTAGTCACATGGCATTCTTCTGTGATTGCTTCCTTTCTTTATGTGTCATGCATTGAGTACATTTGTTGCCTCCAAGACTATTGTGCATCTAATGGGGGTTGCTTCAAAACATAGGAAAATATTAGGAGTTAATTAAAAGACATCTATATAATTTGGCCACTTCTATTCTCATAAGGGAAATCACCTACAACATAATCAAACAAAAATAAAAAAAGAATTGTCTATTAAAAGGTTTATGGTTTACAAAATCCATTCATTTCATTAAACCACATTATAAAAAAAAACACTTAATCTATTGAATCCAAAGAACAAATGTTATTCACATAGCCTAGGCACTTACTTTCAATTCATGAAATTCATAATGTTTTGAATGAAACTTCTTTTTTGGGTTTCCTATTACACATCACAAATTTATAGGTTTCATAACTTCATTCCAAATCTATGCAAAATATGTTGTTTCTTAAGTTCATATTGTTTCAACATGAATGCCATGCATTATTTAAACATGGAAATCATGTGCACAACTTTTATTTGTAATAACACAAATAAACATACAACAACTATGTTTAAATAATACAAATAGGCATATGATAATTATGATTAAAAAATACACATGACATTGATGTTCAAACGATAGAAATAGGTGAATGACTTCCATGTCTATTCCATACGAGCCTTTGACAAACAAATTTTGCATGACTATTGTTATCAAATTATGACCCATGAAGTTTGTTATGTAGTTACTTCAATTGAGCACTACAACTTTTAGGTTTATACTTTTGTTCTTTCATTAGTTTGTGTAACTCCAACATTCTTTGTTCTTGGAACTAAAGTTGAGAAGAACAAAATATATAATGGATCAACTCCTCAATACCATGAACCAAGTTTTTCCATGTTTTATTAGTGCAATGCAACATAAAAAATAAGAGCATTCGATCCTCCCATGAAGTAGTTTTACATATTTGGGTCTAGATGTTGTTTGTTATTATTTTATTTGATAGAATTGCAAAAAAAAATCCCCATTGCATATTCATGACCTTCCACTGTTGGTGTAAAATTGCATACAAAAGGTAATCAATTAAAATTCCAAGTTACTAATTTTCAATTATTTTGAGCTTCAACTTGTGGAAATAGAACATGACAACAAAGGAAAAATTCCAACATTCCTTTTAAGACATGTTAGCTCTTGGTTATGGAAGAACAATTAACACAATATATTTCAAACAAGCTAAAAAGAATGGTTGTACCTAGATGAACTCCAAAATATATTAGAAAAATAATTATAACTATGGACTCTAGATTTTAACAACAATTGAATCCACTCAAGTAAACAAAAAATATTTTGAATGATAATGTGGTATAGGACTACACAATAATGGATAGCGGTCCATTGATGTGGCACTTTAATCAATGGTCCATATATTTGACAATTTGAACTATCTAGTCCATTGACTTGATGTTTTGAACGTTCTAGTTTAAGGTCGCAATTTTTCAAATGAATCGGTTCATCAATACACAAGTTTGATCAATGACATCAGATGTTCTATTTGGCACATAGATCTCCTTCATGTCTTGTTTTTATGGCATTTAAACCATACCTTCAAATGCTTGTCAAAGAAAATATCATGAAACAACTTAAGCCTGCATGTTAGATATTTTAGTTATAACAATGTGGAATGTCATAACTTGGGAGTGAAATATGGTGCAATTGCCATTGAGTAAAAAAATTTGAATTCTCAAGATCATTAAAGTTCAAATATTGCTTACAAAAAATACTTGTTTTGTTATGGTCTTATGTCAATGTGGTTATGTGCATTGAACTTCTTTCCCTTGAACTTCATCCTTTGGTTGAATGAAGATGGCATAGGTGTCAAGATATGTTGTTGTTACTTTGGGATAGATGTTGTGATGTTGCTTGCCAATTCATTTGTCAAAATGTTTGACACTATAACTAGAATGTTATTTGATACAATTGCTATAACTTATTTCTTCCAAGTGACAAAAGACAAATCCAAAGATGACCTTAAAAAACTTCCATATAATGCCCAATTAGAATTTAGATTTTCCAAACTTTGTAAGCATACAAACATCAATGACATGAGAAAAAATGTTAGCAAGGGGAAAGAAAATCAATACACATAGCCACTTTGGCACACTTAAACACATGTGATTGCACATATTACCTTAAGCTCCAATGTGCAAGATCACCTTGAAAAGTTGTAATGCATATGGTTTCCTTAACACTTGTAAGCCTCACTGTAATATGCTCAAGAGCACATGGTAATTCAATAAAGTTCAATTGCACACCATTGTTCTTTAAAGTTTCACAAATTTCTTGAAATGCTTCAAGTTCACAACATTGCAAGAAAATAATTAGTTGTAGGTGGTGCAACCTAATGGCATTGCACGAAATTAAGCCAAGTATGTTTCAATGGAAAGAACTTGATGAAAGCACACGATTGTGACATTTGGTGGCTGAAAAATAATAAAAGCATATTAAATTTCCAACTAATTTTTTAAATGAATAATTTTAAATCCAATGGCCTAGATTTAAAGATTTAAAGATATGCATATACAACATATTCAAAATATTTATAATGTACATATTGGTTTCATTTGGTCCCAAAAATGGGGGACTTTCATTTCAACCTTCAAGAAACATTATAAAATGAAAGTGAAATTGAAAAATAAAACCATGTCCACATGTAAAATCTCTTCCACTTTTAGATGGTAGTGGTTTTTCTTTAAAACAAAAAACTTATTTCACCTTTATTAAAAATTAATTAAAAATAAAAAAAAATCAAAATTTTAATTAATTTTCAACCAAAGAAACCTTTGAATGGACCTAGATTTAGTTGATGTATATCAATATCATTCCCCACAAAAACATTCGCTACAAAACTCCACTCGTAACTTTAGTTTTGAAGTATATTTGCATTTTTTAACATTTATTTTGATACAAAATATTTCATATGTTCAAATTTGTAAATGTTTGGTTGAGAATCTTTTCAAATAAACTAGCTTAAGTCTAAAGCTAATACAATATACTTGAAATGAACAAAAACAATCCACAATGTGATGTCCATATATACCCAAAAAATTGAATGCAAAATTTTTATGTTCGTGATTACAATGTTGAGGGGGTGTAATGTGTTTTCATCCACATTTGCTTTAAAATTGTATGTAGGATTTAGATTTTTTACTTTGAAATGTACCTATTGCAATTTTTAAAAACCTATTATTGATAATAGTAGAGATTCCAAAACTTTGATGGGAATATAGAAGACCTTATCAACAACCCCAAATACATATTTCACCAAAAACAGCCAAAGATTCGACCAATTTAGTTTTAGGGTTCAAATATCAAAGTGCATACCAATGTTGCATGTTTAAGGTTGCCATTTCCCTTGGTATCAATCTTGTTATGATTATGGGTTCAAGTTGTACCCATTTTCTTATTTTCAATTTGCACTCAACCTTTTCATGAGTGATGTTGGCCTGTCCCTTGTTGAACCTTCTTAGCCATGTTTTTTGTTGCTTCATGTTTTCCAATGGTTGCAATCTAGTTTTCATATTTTAACCTTAATTGACTTGGTTATGCACAACATATAGTGGATGAAACCCTAACAATTCAATCCTAATGAGACACTAGATTTATAGCAAAGTTGAATATTTATACGAGTTGGTATCATATTGGTCATATTGATATTGATACCATTACATCATGAAATTGGGTAACTTGAATTGTTGATACTAGAATGACATATGAGTTTGAGAAATACTCTGGTAATGGTACTAGTCTGGTACCTCATTTTAGGATAGACCTATATACCAAGACTGGGCTGGTATATCAAAAGGTTGATACCGTACTGACATGGCTATAAACCAGCTGCTCACCTAGTAGTCACTTATTTTCCTACCTATGTAGGTACATAAGACCAGTTTCATTCAAAATAGGTCACCAAGGTGGAACCAGATAGTAATTCAGTTGAGGTTCATCCATAACTGAGTCATAATTGGCATCCAATGGATTCTGTGCTGGTGGACAACAAGCACCTTCTGACCTCAATTTATGTAAGAACCATGAACTTGAATCGAGAATTGGAGTAGTAAGGGATGAGTTGAAGAATACGGAGGAAATGAAGGAGGAATCTATAAATATTTTTGGTTCAATTGAGTCATCTAAATCAATAGAATAGAAGTGAGAACGTTGTAGGGAACATAATTAGTACTTTCTTTTGCCAACCCAAAGGTGAAAACTGAGTTCGACTATCTTGAGAATTCCCACAAGCTCCAAAGTTTCCAATGATTTTGAGAAAATCACAACACAAGATGGGAATATAAGAACTTAGATACATGTTCTCACAATATAGGGCTTTGTCATGTTTTCACACTAGCCAATATTAATTTCATTGCATTCCGGCATGATAGTTGATGCTGGCATGCCACCCCAAATGGTCAAGCCCTTGCCCATTATATCGGGGAAAATGCAAGGCCAACCCATTAGAGCAAACTAAGTGATGCAGCCAACATAATGAACAATGGCAAGGGCATTCCATGACATTAAGGTATGGGGTGGCAGATTCAACCATTTAGGACACAATTATGTTCAAGAGTCACATTTTGGTCATTATTGTAGGTGTATGATCATCATCCATAGATTGTGTAATGTAAGGTGGTCAAGAAGATGACACAATTTGCCACCACAGACCTTAATGCCTTTAGAGTTGCTGCGAACCCTGACTTGTGAGAGTTTAGTTATTGAGCTATAAGACCACAGAGTTGTTCCCCCCTCCAAAATTACCCTGAAAATATAGTATCATTGTTAAAACCTCACTTGCAATGGTTAGTTACTTAAGTTTGGCTGACATTTGGCTTGGGCCCACTATTGTTTTGTCATAAGTACATCCCACGTGCTCTTTCTGTTTTGAATGGTTCTTCCTATGAAGGGGAGACTATAGAAGCATGTAAAGTTCATTTGGTTTCCCATTTCCAGGAGTATTTCTTATTTGAATAGTTGTTGGTTTGGAAGGAATGGCATACAAAGTTGTGCGTAAAGTGAACCAACACCCAAAGTGCACCACTTAGAATGGATGGTGAACGGTTAGTACACAATTTTCTGTTTGGTTCTAGTCTCTAGGTAACAACAATAGTTAGGCCACTTTATCTCCTATTGTAGGTAGTCACCTACTTTCCTAACTATCTCTCTACACATAGGACCTTCTTCTTATAAAATAGGCTACAAAAAACTAGAAATTAACTAAGTTGTGTTTTGTTCACAACTAAGACATTACTAGGCATCTAATGGATGGTGCAATAGTGGATGCTAGTTCATTATAGCCTAGAGCCAGTTTGCTGGCACCAAAAAATCATGTGCTAGGGCAAAGACATCAAGCAATGAGCTACATGTTATTTACAAGTCTTGGAAGCTATTCTCAATGTATCTAATGTAACTATGGAAGTCATGCTTTACAATTAATTTGACTCCTTTGAATGTACCTTTTTTGACTTGTGAGAACTCCCTACATTATAATTTAAACTTTATAATAATGTAGGTAGTAAGTTGATAAGTATCATAGACAAGTACCAAATGCATGTGCTTTCTATGTAGGAAGTAAGTAGGTGAGGTACTTTGTGGCTACTAAATAGAGAGATGCATGTCAATGGTTAGTACATAGTTAACCACCATGGGTACAAGGAAAAAGTAATCCCTATTCACACACCATCTATCATCCTGCTGCCTGCATGGTGCCCTGGAGGCTGGTGGGTGGTGGTTCACTCGAACCTGAAGACAGTGATACAGGAAGTGGGCAGGACATAATTGGTGCAGCCCCTGTAAAGAGCTGGATCCCCATCTTTCTACTAAGGTCCAGGACTGATCAGATTATGTCCATCTGATCACAATCTCTCTGACGTGTCTAAGGTGTGGGAGAGGTAAAAAAACTACATAAACTGCCAGTCGGCCATAGTGAACCAGCACCCACCAGTGCACCATCCACTGGATGTCCATTATTACTCACTTGTGGATGAACCTCAACTGAATTATTATTTGGTTTCACCTTGGTAACAGGTCTCGTACATAGGTAGGTAGGAAAATAGGCAACTATTAGGTAAGTAGATGATTTATCCATATGTAAGGGCTGTTTTTATTACCTACCTACTAATAACCTGCTTGTGTGTTGTTGGTAGGTAGGCAGTAAAAAAAACAACTGAGCTAACCACGATGGTTAGCTAAGGAACTGGAACACACCAAAAAACTGTTTTCAGACCATTTATCATTCATCCTTTATGTTTCACTGGTGGGTGCTGGTTCAATAAATCTTTGGTTTCACCTTGGTAACCAATTCTGTAGGAAACAGGTCTCATATATAAGTAGATTGGTAGGAAAATAGG